>Ga0265298_10001308_pt1 | contig 36769 bp, 52 predicted proteins | sample AusTroGonzalo_MG_3_FD_193486 | JGI IMG/M metagenome (GOLD analysis project Ga0265298, IMG submission 193486) | Bovine rumen microbial communities from tropical cattle in Woodstock, Queensland, Australia - Gonzalo_01 | ecosystem: Host-associated > Mammals > Digestive system > Stomach > Rumen ...
ACGGCATTTTATATGAAACATTTTATGATAAAATTTCGTCTTATTTGAAACTTGGCAAAGAAAATCACGACAAGGTTTATAATCAGGCGTTAGACCAAGAAAACAAAAAGACCTTGTTGGTGTCTATTAAAGATATGTTGGACACAGGTGAAGTTGTTGCAAGTTCCGAATATAAGACCGTGTACAAAAAAGAAGTTTTGCCGATTGAAGAAATTGGCAATGTAGACCCAGCGTCTATTGTGTCTGTTCGTGAGAACTCCTTTGTTGTCCGACAGGAAGTCGAAAAACGATTGAACTTTGTTCGTATTGACCCGTGCAACTTCGTGTATGACCCACTAATTACACCTTGCACGGACGACTTCTATGAATGTGATAAAATTATCAAACAATGGAAAACTCGCAGAGAAATATTGTCAAATAAAAGCTATGAAATAGACCGTGCTTTGTTTGAAGAAACGTTCGCCCAGCAAACTACACCAAATATGCAAGAACAAGACGAAGCGACTACTTATAGCGTCTATCGTTATAACCAAATAGAAGTTCTTACTATGTTCGGAACGTTCTATATTGGGGGAAAAGCGTATGAAAATTATGTAGCGGTGATTGTTGGGCGTCAATTCTTAGCATATTTTGCACCAAAAGGTATTTATACTCCTGATGTTTATTATTTTCCATTCCATGCCCGTGGAAACGGCGCTCGTGGTGTATCACCTTTGTTCTACATTGCTGACCTTTGCCAAGCAGAAGAAGAAGCATATAATGACACTCGTGATGCAGTAAAATTACAGTTAAATCCTTGTCGTTATGCACCTACAGGCTTCTTTGAAGAAAGTGTTGTTAAGCAAGAACCGGGAAAGGTTATCACATATCGTCTTGGTATGCAAGACCCATCAGCAATTATCAAAGAAACTATTGATGCACAGCCTGCAATTATGACTTTCCAAGAAACTACAAAACAGTTGGAAAAGGAAATCGCTGGTATTGATAATGGTCAATTATCTGTAAAGTCCGAAGCATTGACAGAAGAAGAAGTTAAACGTATTGCGGTTAGCGAATCTTTGATACCGAATATGATTATTAGCGGTATTATGTTAAATATCGTCAGCCGGTACTTAAAAGATTGTGTTGAGATGGTTGATGGTCAAGAAACAGACGGTTCTGTGGTTAAGACTGCTTGGGAATATGCTAATGAACAATTACAGATGCAAAACATCGTTGCTTTGATTGAAAAGATTGGTGCAGCCGACCCAACAATGCCAAAGATACAAGATACTGCTGCCAGAGCATTACAGGCTATGGGTGTAAATCCAACTGACTACTTGAATGATGGTCGCACACAACAGATTATACAGAACTTTGCTGGTTTGTCTGACGAAGTATTGCAACAATTGGTTCAAATGGGCCAACAATTGCAGGTTGAACAGAATAATATAGCAAAAGCATCAAAGATGATGGGACAAATACAAGATGACGAATACCGTAAGGCGTTGCGTAAATCTTGGGAAGAATCTGGTATGATGCCAGAATCTGTAATTGTGCCAAATGGTGATAGTGTAATGGAAGTTCCTGTAACCAGAGTAACACCAGAAACACAAGTTAAAAACAAAACATCAACAACAGCGGATTAAAAATGAAATCATATAAAGAATTACTTGAAGAAACATTAAATCAGCGTCATATCATTGATAATCGTCAAGTGGTTGATGTGGCTGACATTAACAAATCTGTATTGATTGCTTTTCATCAGGCTTGTCTTGATGTTTTGAATATGTATAACTGGGTTTGGAATAACAAAAAAATATTTTATGTTACGCAAACTGACAGAAGTGCATATCCTATGCCTTATGGAATTGTAAGAGGTGTATATTTAATCGACCAAGATAATAACATTTGTCCTTTAGACTACGTAAATTCTTTGACTGCTACAGAGGGATGCCCAACTCAATGGACACACAACTGGGAAGATGAAGAAATTGCTATTTCTCCAGCAGAAAAAGATAATAATCATCAGATGTGTATTGAATATTATGATAAAAACATCGCTTGTGTTGGACCTCGTTCTGATAAAAGATTTATGCACGACTTTGATGACTCTGGCACAGCTGTTGTTGATGGTGTTACAGCATCTACTGATAACCAGTTCTTAAACGTACCAGAAGTTATTTATGATGTGTATGCTCGTTGCATTATAACGTTGGCAAGAGTATATCTTAACGAAGGTGCACAGCCTTCAGTGTTAGCAGACCAAAAAGCTGAATTTGAAGCAGCGAAAAACTCATTATTAGAATACGCAAAAACACCATTCTATAAAGCACAGAGGTTTGAAATATGATGTACAAACTTGAAAATGGAAAATTAGTTGAAGCACCAGCGGTCTGGAAAGGAATTGTTGGTTATAACAAAGACCTTGACCGTTTAGTTGCTGATGGTTGGAAGCCAAAAGTGGTTAAAGGCGAAGGCGAAATTGTTGAATATATTGAACACGCCGACCATATTGAAGAACGTCACAGTGTTCCGCTATACGACTATCGTGCTTTACGCCGTAACGCATACCCAGAACTTGGCGATGTTATAGACGCAATCTGCAAAGCATATGAAGGTGATGACACTGAATTACAGGCAATGTTAGCACAAAGAAACATAGTTAAAGCAACAATAAAGAAAGAACCAGATGCCGATTAAAGTAGAACCTTTTGTGAACCCTTTCCGCAACCTTGTCAAAGAAAACGGCGACAAGGTCAAGGTTATTACACATAATGGAAAAATATACGAACAAGTGGTGCGTAAAAAATGACAACGAGAAATGTAAATCTTTTGTGGAAAAACTTTCGTGGCATCAGAAAACTGAACAGCATCAACTCCGATGTTGAGTTTGGTGCCGATATAGCACACGGCGTTCGCCTTTCAAAAGAAAAGTCTGGGCAATATCGTAGCATAAGGTCTTCTGGCTGGTTCAATGATTTTACAACAATGACAGAAAATACAATAGCGTTGTTTTCTGCGAATATGTCCGGTTATTCCGCGCCAGACCAATTAGTTGCTTTTACGAAGACGGCAGGTGCGATAAATGTTTGGATTATATACGATTCAACTGGCAATAGCACAAAGACACAGATTGCAACGTTTCCGCTGGCAACAGACGTAACTGATGTTTGTATGGTTCAGTGGGGCGACCGTCTTGGAATGATGTGTGCATTTGGTAATTCAACATTGGGTTTTGTATATTATTCTGCCGATACGGTTATTGGCGGAACACAGATGGGAACAAGTAATTTTTATTACAAACTAATAAACGTTGTAGAAACCACTACAAATAAACCTGTGGCAGACATTACAACAATAAAACCATATCGTTCTCGTTTAGCAATAAATGGTGTTACGACATATAATTCTAATGGTGCAGAAACAATTTATGGCGTATGGTTCAGCGAAGCAGGCGACCCGACAAACTTTACAATGGATTACTTGGCAGACGCAACAGACACAAGTGCGTTCTTTGTTGAAACTGGCGAGAAAGTCAATAAGTTGGAAGAATATCACGGGCTTACAGCATTTTGTCGCAATCGTTCATACAACATTACTGGCACAAGCCAGACAGATATTAAAGTTATGCCATTAACTGCAAAAGGCGTGTTTGGTAACGCAACATTTACATTAAACGGAAAATGTGCGTATGTAGATTCTTGGGCGAACAATATATTCACTTTGCGTGATAATATTGACGGCACAATAGGTTTTGATGACCCGATTGGCGATGATATACAAGATTATCTTGACGATATTGAAAACGTAACAGTAAATGTTTGTGGTCGCCGTGTTCGTATGTTGAAATCAACTGGGCAATCATTGGTGTTTGATGTTGATATTGGCGAATGGACAGAAGAATCTTTTACTGAAAATGCTCGTGCAGTTACTTTCTTAAACAAAGAATACATTTGTGATGGCACGACAAAAATATATACAATTATAGACACTTGGGAAGTTGGTAGTCAACAGACACCTGATACTGATGGTTATTATTCACATTATCGCACAAACTTGATTTGGTTGGATTCTCAATCGTCTGTAAAAAGTCATTTATATCCGTTTGCGGTGATTTTAGAGCCACAAACAAGTAATGATTTCTTTATCAAATTGACAACCGATAGGGGTGACTCGTTTGATGCTCGTATAACAAAAGCAGGTTACTCAAATATAGCGACATATTCTAATGACGACACGGTGCCAGAAGACGGTTCGCAGTTTGTTAATGATGACGATGACACTTCTGGTAGAGTATTCTTTGCTATGAACGAAACAGAATTGTTAGTGACAGCAGAACGTCCACCGTTCTGGCGGTATTTGCAGATTGATATTTATACGACTTCTGCTAGCCAGCAATTTAATATATCTGGCATAGAAGCAAAGAACACGGTAATAACAGATGAAATGTTGGAGTATTAAATGATAACACAATTATATGTTTTTTCGCCAGGTTCTTATGTGGTTGCGGACGAGTGGAATGCAAACTTTCGCACGATTTATAAAGCAAACGTGTTGCACAAAGAAGCGATTGACGATGCGTATGATGATTTGGCGTTTCCGACCAGTGATTTATCTGGTGTATATGCCGCGATAAAAAGCAAGCCTAATTCGCACGAGATAGCAGGCAATACGGTTGTGGTGGCACCAGAACAAGAATATTATAAAGTGTTGTCAAACGGTCAAGATTTGGTTATAAATATACCGGCAGGATTAAATGCAGAAGCACGAGTGCTCATACAGATACAGGAAGACCGCAGTTTATTGCCGTTTAGTGTAAACTATTCTGGCACCAAGATTATAAATCATTATGATAATTATGTGTTCCGTGCTGGATACTATTATATAATGATATACGAAACAAACGGGGTTGCCCAAGTAAAACTTATATGGACAGGAGTATAAAATGATAATAGTTCAACAAATAGTAGGAACAGGACTTACAAACTTTATCGTAGATGAAGCAACTTATGCATCGCAAATTGGTGCTGGGTTTTCTAGTAATCAATTTAAATATGATGGTGCAGACTGGAATATTGTTACTCCGGGCGAAAGCGGTGTTGTTGATTTAAATGACTATGGAATATCTTTTACGGGAACCCCTGTCACTGACGATGAGTTTTCTGTAGCACAGTTTTATATGGAAAATCTTTGGGATTTTTATGCAGGCAAAGGTATTAATTGTAATAAAATAAATGAAAATTTTGCAGAAGTACAAAACCAATCGAATACAAATGAAACAGAGATAAATAATATTGCGAGTACCGCACTTTTGAAAGACGGTAGCAATCTTACACAATCTGCTATAGACACTTTCCAACAACAGACCCCAAATATCTTATCTACTGATGGAACAATATCATTGACTGATAACACAGCAAACTTTTTGACACTGACGGGGAACGGCACAATCTCGTTGCCTGCTGTTGCTCCCGACCAATATAGCCATACAATTAGTTTAGTAGTGGCTGGCGGTTCGTATTCATTAGACCTTGGAACAACATACCATTTGTATAATAATCTTGATATAGACACAACACAAACGTACAATGTTTTATATGTCTATAACAAGTTAGACAATCATTGGTATTACAGTTTGACACAATAGGGGGCAAAGATGTTGCAAAAAGAATTTTTTCAGGTTCAGCCGTTTAATCCAAGTCCTTACTGGGACCCTGTGATTGTTAATCTTTCGGGAGCACAGAAGTTTGAAGAAGATACGATTTTTAAGCCAGGCAGATATAGAATAGAAATGCAAGCAGGCTCTGCTCGTTCCAAACTGGCAAATGGATATACAGATATAGGATTTGGTGGAAAAATAGTTCAAGATATAACAGTTGAACAAGATTTTATTATTCGTGCGTATTGTGGCTCAAAATCTTCTGGAACCCTAAATTCTGATGGTCAGGTCGGAATAAATCCTTATAATGGGGCGTTTAAGATAAACGGAGTATGGGCTGCACAAAATGTTTCTGCCGTAAACAATATCTTTGGAAACGCAGGTTCATCTGGGTTATATTATAATCAAATAAGTTGTTCTTCTTCGGGTAATTGTTTAGGAAATGGTGGTGGGGATAGTGCCGCTGCTGGTTCTTGTTTGCATTTATTACCTGTTGGCGGTATTTTTGGAACAGATTATCTGTATGCTTTCCATACAACTGGTGGTGTAGCAGGGATTTTAGCAATCGGTGGCACAGGTGGTGCTTATGGCGGTGGTGCAGGTGGTACATCTTATTCAGGAACGGCGTATTCTGGTGGTTCAACGCCTTATGGAAACGGCGGAAGTGCTAATACTGATGGTAGTGATGGTAGCGGTATAGGGCACGGAAAAAAACACAAAAGCGGAACGAGTGCGGCTGATGGCGCTGCTGCGTGGTTTGACGGCACAAACTGGAATCAATCCGATATGGTAGCAAGCGGTTATTTTGATGGAAAAATATTTGTCAAATACATAGGACAATTATACGTATAACTTATCTAGGACTATTAGGCTAATGCGTATACACTCAATACTTTCACTATCACCAGACGGTAAAGCACTCGCCCAGCAGTTATGGGAAGAGAATATGCACGAACCGTGGGCGGACTACAACGGTTCTGATATGTTTGTTGTTCTTGACGGTGGCGAGATAGTCGGGGGCTTCGCTGTGTATCTTGATGACTCTGATGGCATTGTAGGCACTTTCTGTTCGGGCTGGGCAAAACATCACGCACATGTCCCGACAGACCGTATTATCAAACAGATTGTTAGCAATGTTGGTCCGGTGTATTTTAAGACCGACCAGCGACCTGCAAAAATATTATTAGAAAAAATCGGCAAAAAGGTCAAAACAACAGACCGATTTGTTTATTATATAGTAAAAGGATGATAAAAAATGGGAAAACCAAAAAACGCTGAGGCTGCAAAAGTATCAACAGATTATAACTGGGGTGAATTTGGCTCTGCAAATGCAAACGGTGTCAATTTTAGTCCTGCGGTCAGTCAAAATATTTCAACGACACAATCTGGTATTGGGCAGTATTTGAACGAACTAATAAACCCGTCTTACGACAATGAATCATTTCGTGCCCGTCAAGAACTTATAGATGCGAGCAATCGTCAGTATGCGAACGAATTGGGTGCACAAGCGATGGCTCGTGGTGCTAGGGGTTCTGCAACACAGAATATTTTGAATAGTATTGCTGCAAATCGTAATATGGATATGCGTCAGGCGATGACACAGGAAGATGCTCGTGTTCAAAACATCTTGTCGTCTTTGGCTGGTCTTGAAAGCGGTTATTTCAATATGGGTAATTCTATGGCGAATAATATATTGCAGAGAGCGACTGGCAATCAACAAGCTCAAAATGCTGTTAATATGGCTAATGCACAAGCTCGCAACCAATGGACAAACAATCTGATTGGTGGTGCTATGGGAATTGCTGGTGCAGGTCTTGGTGGCTGGCTTGGTGGATTAGGAGGTAAATAATATGGAAACCTTGAAAAATTTTTATAATGATTTAGCAAGAAGATTAGGTGCTTCTGATATGGCAAAGTCTGCTATTAATAAAAGCCCTGTTGCTAAACTTGCTGTTGCTACAGCCTTTCCACAAGTAGACTTAGAACGCAGACCTACTGTCGCAAAAACTTTTGTTGTTCCAGACTTTGGAGCCGAACAAACTTTGATTGACCCAGAAACTGGTATGGCTCAAGATTATCAACCTACTAATTCTAATGACCTTGATTTAGCGTCTTTGGCGATGGCTTCTAAAAGGAATGTTCCGACGGCGTCTAATAGCGAATTAGAAAAAGCTTTACAAGCACGCAGGGGCTGGGGTTATTCTATGGCTAAAGCATTGGCAGGTTTGCCACAACAAGAAGGTTATGGTTCTTGGTTGGGAAATTTTGGTAAGGCTTTTGGTAGTGCATATTCTGCACCAACAGATGCTTGGGTTAATAAAGAACTTGCTTTGGCTAAAGAAGGAAGAGAAAACGCTAAAGCTTATAAAGATGAAGATATGAAAGCAGTCGTAATGTCTTTATTGGGCGAATAGGGGGTTAAAATGAATGCAATATTATTGAAAGCATTAATAGAAAAGCAACAGCAAAAAGCTAAACAAGATAAGTATGCTCAAGCTTTTAATGCTATAGAAAACAAATATCGCAATGCTATGGAAAAAGCATATGGTTTAGAAAACGCTGAAGATTGGATGAAGGAAGGCTGGAGCGGTCGTGCTGAAAACATTGCAATATCTCGTATTTTAGATGCTATTGGAAACGAAAGAGTTGCACAAGGCCGCTCTGAAATGACCGCAATTAATCCAATGTTGGTTCAATTGTTGCGTAGTCAAGGATTTAAAGATGCGTTTCAGGGTGCACGAGAAGCAGAAATGCAGTTACCAGACGAAAACGACCCAAGGGCAGTTCTTAATTATTTTCAAGCAGTTCGTGAAATGGGTGGTATTCCTATGTCTGCAACAGATTCAAGAATTAAAAAAGCAGAACAATCACAACAAACACAACCAAAACAAAAATCTGGTGGTTGGGGTTCAATAGCAGAAAAATACGGATATTAAAATGGAAGACAAAAACGCACAAGAAGTTTTGAATCAGGATATAACGTCAATCGCTGATGCTTGGCGTAATATGTCTTCTGGTGAAAGAAAAGCACTAGAACAAAACTTTAAAACATCTGGGGACAGAACAAAAGCCATTAGTGAAACATTAAAACAATGGGATGCCGAATTCGGTAGTCCACGTAAAGTTATTGAAATATCTTCAGACCGTGATGTTTTTAATGCGTTAAAAGGTATCTATGATAAAACTGGTGATTGGGAAATGGTCGCTAAAGTTGCTAGATATAATAATATTCCAAAAGAAACGATGGACAAGTTTATCAAAGATGATAAGTTTGTTGATTCTTTGCCAGTTCGTGGGGAAGATAAAGCAGGTGCAGTTGCTCGTGGTGCTGTTGGTAGTTTATATGGCGGCTTATTAAACGATTTAACTGGTGGAAAATATGCCGAAAAATATGTTGATACGGTTCCAGAAGGAATAGATTATGCTGATTCTGATAAATCTCATTTTAAAGCAGGTATAAGACAAGCACAAGCATATGGTCGTGCTTTATCTCAATCTAATCCAAATCAAGAATTAGTTGGAAATTTGCTTGGTGCCGTTGCTCCTATTGGTGGAATTTCAAAAGGCGTACAAGGTGTTAAATTATTTAACGAAGGTACTAAATTAGCAAAAGCAGGAAATTTTCTTGGTCGTGAATTTGCTACGGGTGCTATATATGGTGCACCACAAGCATTTGAAGAAGAAACATTAGAAGATGCTCTTTTAAAACCATTAGATGTCGGAAAAGATTTTGCAATTGCAGGTGGTTTGTTGGGGGGTGCCGGAAAAGTAGTTGGTACTGCGGGTCGTTTGGTTGGTAAAGGTGCTAAAGCAATCGCTGCCCCAAAAGAAAATATAACAAAAGCATTTGAAAAGTTAAAACCATTGACTGAAATGTCCGAAGCCGACATAAAACGTATTGGAACGAAAGAAGGTTGGTTCAAAGACGGTCAAGTTAACGTTACTGAATACTTAGCAAAACAACACGGTATGAAATCTACTGGTACAATAACCGAACTTGCTAAGGTTGCTAAAAACAACCGGGAAGTTTATAATAAACTGAAAGGTGAAGTTGAATTTTTTGACTATAAAAAAGCATTAGATAAGGCAGCAAAAGATGCTGTTATTCCAGATGCACCGTTGTCAAGAGTTAATAAACTTCTTAAAAGTTTGCCTGAAAAACTTGAAAAGTTTACTGACGATATTATTGGGTTCTCAGAAGAAGAAGGTATTAAAATAGCAGATAATATGAAAGCATTTAACAACGAAATAAAACACCAATTACGTTCTATAAGAAATCCTAATTCTATTGAAAAACAAGCAATAGAAAAATATCTTAAAGACGTTGAAGTTGCTAATATGAAGCAGTTTATGAAGTCTAAATTGTCAAGCGAATTAGATGCGGTTGATAAAGCCAAAACATTGGTTGGCGAAGGTTTGAAAAATTTAAGTATTGTTGGTATGGGGCCATTAATCAAATCACCAATACGAGTTATGCAAGATAAAGTTGAACGCAACTATATCCGTCAATTAATGGAAGGTAAAAAATATCGTGAAAAATCACCAGTGATGAGATTGTTACAACGTATTGGTCGTGGTGCAGATAAAGAAATTAATACTGAAAAAATACGTATGCCTGCACGAGTAACTGCGGCACAAATAAATAGAAAAACACAAAAGGACTAAAAAATGGCAAGAGAACCAATGATGATTGAAAAAGAATGGCGTAAAGCCGATGCTGCGATTCGTATTAACGATTGTATGGGAAAAGCCATAGATTTGCAGAAAGAATATTTTAAGTTAATCACGACTTTAGCTGAAGGCGGTTATAAAAAAGCCACAGATACAATGCGTAATTTAATTGCAGACATTAAAAACCATAATCTTATTTTGCAGGCTTTATTGTTGGAGTTTGATGATGGTATTCCTATTGATGAAGACGGAGCAATGAAAGCTTTGAACGATTTGCGTGATGCTATGAGAGATACAGATAAAGAATAAAGGTTGGCACAATGGCAGGCAACAAATTTATAGAACGTTTGAAAGGCCAAAGCACAAGAAAGTCAGTTTTGGAAGTTAAAAACGAAGCGACCAAGGCTTCTTTTGCAAATATGCCGTCAGGCAGTTCTAATGCGTTGCAGGTCTATGATGATGCCCGTGGTGATGCTACAGCTGTATTAAAAGGCACAGAAATATGGAAACTTCAAAACAATCAGTTAGTTGCTGTCAATAATATTTATGGTGACGGGCGTGATTTTACAAGCACTTATACGGTTTCTGGCAATACAACTTGGGTTAATGCGGTTTATACTCTTGACCGCAAAATGATTTTTACTGGTGCAACAAAATGGGTTTTGAAACTTTGTGGACATAGTTTATTGGCAGAAGGTGCAAATACAATAAATTTTTCGTTGCTTATCAAGTTTAATAATAGCCCAATCATTACAAAGAATTTTACTGTTACAGAAAATGCTTTTGAGTTCTGCAAAGAGTTTATCATTGATTTTAATGAAAGCGAACAAACTGCAATAAAGATGGCGGAAGCAGATACAATTACTCTTCAGTTGCTTTGTGCCGATGCCACTGCAAGTGCGACTATTTACAACGGTATGACGACACTGGTTGCTCAGCAAAGACGAGTTGACGGGGAAACGGTTGCTTCTGACTTAAATACTTTTGAAGATATTGAAGTTGAAGTGGCTCAATTGCGTGAAGATTTAGACGATTTAGAAGAATATGTTGATGATACTTTTGTAAGATTGGACGGGAACTCAATAATGACGGGGCCGTTAAAAATGCGTGCCACAGACGATTTCAAATGTGCCATAGCACCATATTGGGATGGTATTGGATTCTTCAAATTAAACGACAACGATTCTGTAACTTTGATGGCAAGTATAGAATATAATTCAGCATTTGAACCAGCCACAACAAACACATATAATATCGGTGCAAATATTCGCAAATGGAAAAACTTATATCTTTCAGGAAAGGCATATGTTGCTACAATCAACAACGGCTTTGATATTGCTGTTCCTGTGACAAATTCAGCAGATACATTGGCTTTAAAATCACAAGTTGACGATGCTGCTAACTCTGGGGAACAATTATACAGCACAGGTGTTTGGTATGCAAAGATGTATGCCGCAACCGTAGTTCCAACAGGTGCAGAATACAACGGAAGAAACTACGCAGACTTTTCACAGGTTGACAGCGATAACAACCCAATAATCGTGATATACGAAGGTCAGGCTGGTATGTGGGTACAAACAGACACAATTACGCCACCATCAAACCACAACGGTTATATGACGATTACAAGCAAAATATGGGATATTGCAGAACAAAGTGGTCAACAGGGCGGTTTAGTGTTATGGTCACATAACCAAAAAACATTCACGCCATACCCACGTATTGTATCGTTTGAAAGCATAAATATTACTGGTGATTCAACAGTGGTAATGCCAGCAACCCCTACAGGAACGAGCATCGTTAATAAAGATTATGTTGACAACAAAGTAAGTAGTTCTATTGGTAATGGCACAATTACATTGACCCAGAGTGGCAACACAATGGGAACATTTACAACCAACCAAAGTGGTGACACAACGATTGCCTTAGACGGCGGTAGTTCTTATCACCCAGACTTGTTTGATTGGAAATGGGCAGACCACCAGTTGAACGATGTCCAGTGGTTAAGAGCAGACACGTTCTCATGGCAAGACGGTGGTGTATATGAAGCAGCATACGAACACTTGGTTGACGACATAGATGGAAAGACACTGCAAAGCGAAACAATCGCAGGAACAACAGTACAATTCTATTTGGCTGACGATGGACATAAGATATGCCCAGACACACAAGAAAGCAACGTTGCAGCGATATACGCAGCGACAGGCGTGGCTTGGTATTATATACTTGATACTGTCAACCAGAGATTTAAGTTGCCGAGAGCGAAACATAACAAATATGCCGATACATTAGGGGTTGCTGGTAATGGTATGACATTAGGTTTAACAGACGGAACAAATACCGGTGGTATATCAAGTGGAGTTTCAAATGACTTAATGCCATATAATGATCTATATGGTGCTAATGTCGGAACAGCACCAAGTGGTGGTTTTTCATTTACTAATAAAGGTGCTGGAATTACAACAGACCCAACAAAATCTGGTATAATAGCACAGCAAACACAAGATACAGACCAGTATAAATATCTGTATTTCTATGTCGGTTCGTTCACACAGACAGCACTGGAAAACACCGCTGGGCTGAACGCAGAATTGTTTAACGACAAGGTTGACAAAGGACACGAAGTAATTGCGTTCCAAGCACCAAACGCAGGAAACAACTACACTTGGTATCGTTTGTATGCTGACGGTTGGGTGGAACAAGGCGGTATTACAGGCGCAAATGTTACAACAATAAACTTACCTATAACTATGAGTGATTCGAATTATGAAGCATTTGGAAATATAATTTATGGTACTAGTGAACAGGCGTGGACAGGACAAGTACACGTATCGTCTAAATCTACCACAAGTTTTAATTTTACTTCTAATTCAAGTTCTCCACGTCAGTGGTTCGTAATGGGTATGGCAGCATAAGATTAACAACTTAACAAAAAGGACAAACTATGGAAGAAACATACGTAGAAATCATTGATGGCGAAGCAGTGGAAAAACCATTGCCACAGCCATTACCACCAACTCACGAAGAAGTCAGCGATGCCAGAGAAAAAGCATACGCATCTTTGGTCGACCATCTTCATTTGAGAAAAATCCGCAAAACAGTCTTGGGCGAATGGACAGAAGAACTGGAAGCAGAATATGTTGCGAAAGTGACAGAATTGTCTGCAAAGGTAAAAGAACTGCACCCATACCCAGAAGATATTATAGACAAACCTGCGGAAGAACCAGCGGAAGAAGGTGAAGAAGATGCCATCGAAGAATAGGCAGAAATGCGAGACTTTTTCTCGTTCAATGGGCTATATCCGCCCTATAAACAATTTCAACATTGGAAAACGTGCTGAATTTGAAGAACGCAAAACTTTCAAGGAAAACATAATTTTTTCTTCAATCAAAAAACTACTAAAAAAAGGAGCATAAAATGCCTTGCGGAAAAAAGAAAGGTGGAAAAAAATAAGTTGACGGGTCGTTTTGACCCGTTGATTTGTTTATTATATAATAAAGGATTATGAAAATATGTTACCAATAAGAATCAAAGCGTGTTCAGAATCAGATTTGCGTATGTTGGGCGACTTGGCTCATAACATACAGAGAGTTTTGCCAGTTACACAAGCCGATATTGATGCGGCAGCCGCACTCGGTCAGGGCTGGGTTGTTTGGAAAGTGGTGGAAGTTACAGACCCACTTGATAATTTGCGTGGCGGAACGCAGTTGGTTATTAAAGAAAACAGTATCACTGCTGGGCAAAACGTAAGACGTGTTTTGATTGTTTCTGGGCCGGGTGGTCAAGTTGTGGTTGTTGGGCCAGATAAAAGTCCATTATTGTTGCCAGATGCCATTGCGGATTCATTACAATATTTGAAAGCATACGGTGATTGTGAAAGCCGTAATTTGCCAGAAGGTTATCAGGAACTTGAATATATTGAAGGTTTGGACAACACACAGTATATCGACACAGGCATCGTTCCAACAACCAATATGAAGATATATGCTAAATTCTCGTTGGCAAGTGGAACATTAACAAACTGGTCACCGTTTGGTTCTAGAAAAACCGCTGGTGGTGATGATGGTTTAATATTCTTTGGTGGTTCTGCTGCCAACACTACTGCTTCTATTAACTGGTTAGATACTGTCGCATCAACGAACAGATGGAAACCAGCGATTATATCTGCACTTGGCGATGTATATGAATACTATCTTGAAAATTCTTTGGCAGAAGTAAAAGTCAATGGCACAAGTTTAGGCACACACCAATTTACACCAGATGCAACTTGCGACCAACCTATTTATGTCAACGGTATGAATAATGCAGGAACACCTTTGGGTCAAACTTCTATGACATTACGTCAGTATCGGTTCACAATCGCTGGTGTATGCGATATGATACCTGCGAGGAGATTGGCAGATGGTGTTTTGGGTATGTATGATACCATAAGAAAAAGATTCTTTACAAATGCAGGAACAGGTTCGTTTATCGCTGGTGCTCCTTTGACATTACCAGAAGGCTATACAAGAATTGAATACATACAGGGCCAATCAAACGCTCAATACATTGACTCGGGAATTGTGCCAAATTATGATATGAATTTGTATTGTAAATTCCAAATTATCGATGGCGCAGATGTTAATTATCAGGCGTTTGGTGTGCGTGATGTCAGTGGTGGCGGAAATGGTGTTTTAGGTTTTGTGAATACAAATACAGATATGGCGTATATGGATTGGTTCACACCGGGAAGTAGATATTCTTTATCAAATCCTGTTGAAGTTAATGATGTTTTTGAATATTTTGTATCTAATAAAACTGTAAATATCGTAAGAAACGGAACGTTAATTGGCACAAATACATTTACAGGCACTCAAACTGTGACTCGCCCATTGTTTATCAACGGTATGAACAACATCGGAACACCAATGGCAGAAAACGGAATAAACCGTATTTTCCGTTTCACAATAGATGGTGTTTGCGATATGATACCAGCAATTCGTAAATCCGACAATGCTGTTGGTATGTATGATATTATAAGAAACCAATTCTTCGCTAGTGCAACAGCCACAAGTTTTACTGCTGGGAGTGTAGTAGCACCAACACCGACAGCACCACAAGACATCTGGTGCAACAACGGTGCTATCAAGGCAGTTCGCCCAGTAGAATACTTGGAAAGCACAGGAACGCAGTATATTGACACAGGGTATCATCCAAACAATAAAACAAAGGTTGATATAAAGGTAAAACTGCTTGGTTCTGCTAGTTCTAATTATGGCGAATTTTTGAACACAAATGACTCAGATTATAGTTTTGGTTTGCTGCAGTTCCCAATGTATAATGAAAAAGAGATTAGATACAATTATTATATCTACAAAAACTATCAACAAGGGCAACCTAATTCATATATCAGTTGTGTAGCAGCAAGTTCTCTGGTAGATAAAATTGTAAGAATTGTGGCTAATAACCAAATCTTTGTATATGATGAAGATGGAAATGTTTTATGTTCTAACTCTGTTGCACAGACACCTTCTTGGACTTTAACAGATACCTCCAAAATCTTTAAGACAGGAAAAAATAACAGAATATATTATATTAAATTCTACGAAGATGATGTTTTAGTTCGTGACTTTATACCAGCACTTGATGCAAACAATATACCTTGTATGTTTGACAAAGTGGAAAGCAAGTGCTATTACAATGCAGGCACAGGTCAATTCATAGCAGGTTATTTGCCAGCAGATTACGAAGAATTGGAATACATACAGGGCTATACTGGAAACAGTAGTGTTGACCCAACAATCAAAGCCGCATACATTGACACAGGACTTGTATTTGACACAACAGTTAATATGTATTACAAAGGCGGTATTGGTGGCTTTAATGTTAACTCTGTATTGGCTTTTGGTGCTAGACCAAACAATGCTTATTCTGGCTTATCAACATATATCTCTGGTTCAGATTTTGTGACCGATTGGGGTGGAACAGATGCTACTGGAAGATGGACACTTACAGAAAGCACAGTTGCTGGCGATATTGTTGAAATAACAACAAATAACAAGACGATGACCATTGCAAAGAACGGCACAGTAATTGGCACAAATACATTTACTGGTTCAGCGGTCAATAATTTGAGTTTCTACTTAAATTCACGTCACGATACAGGTGGTGTGCCATCACAAAGTAGCCCATCTATTGGTCGTGTATATCGTTTCACAGTTGCTGGGGTCTGCGATATGATACCAGTACGCAAACTGTCCAACGGTCATATTGGTATGTATGATTTGGTTCGCAGACAATTCTTTGACAATGCTGGCGAAGGACAATTCACAGCAGGAAAGAAAGCAATACTGCCAGATGGTTATACACAGTTAGATTATATTGAAGGCAGTGGCACACAATGGATTGACACTGGTGTTAAAGCGACAGGTGGTGCTAGAATTGAAGTCAAAGGTCGTGTTGGACAAACAGATTCTACTCAATTCTTCGTTGGTTCTTTGGACACACGTGATGGTGACCCTAATACAAGCCGCAATTTGATAACATATAACTTGTCAACAACAACATTACGTGGTCAGAAATGCGACATAGCAGGAACAGTGTCTATGGCACTTATAGACCCAACCAAAGACTTCGTTGCGGTATTAGACACAATCGGCTCAAATATGTTGTTTATGGTTGATGGTTCGATTGCATATCAAAGCGGTTCAACAAACGTATTAGGCACACAAACGAATACAATTAAGGTTAATTATTCTGATTGGGATGGCAGTGCTTATAACGGCAGATATTACTATGTTAAATTGTGGTCAAACGACAATATGCTTGTAAGATACTTGATACCAGCCAAACGCAATTCAGACGGTGTGGTCGGTATGTATGATATTATGAACGATGTGTTCTTGACAAATCAGGGAACTGGCGATTTTGCATACGGTGCTGAAATACCAACAGATACATTTACTGGCTACTATGTTGATGGTGTAATTGAAACACTTGGCACTCGTTCAGCAGACAATAAAAACTTATTCAACGGTGTGTTTGAACAAGGCGGTATTTATATGGGCAACTTGGTTGTAGCAGACACTCGTATTAGAACACCTGATTATATCTCATTCCCAGCAGGCACATATACAATATCTTGTGCATCTGCGTATGAAGTATGGATTGAAAAAAATAATGCATCAAGTGTCAACTGGTATAGTTCTTATACATTTACAGCAGCAGCAACAGACAAATTCAAGATTGCTGTTCGTTCAAAGACAGACCCGTCAACAACGGTTATTAGACCAAATGCACCTGTAAATGTTCAAGTTGAAGCAGGTTCAACAGCCACAGCATACGTACCATATTTGGATGGCGGTAAAGCAACCTGTGAAAACTTGTTGGGCATTGGCGATACAAAAGATGTTCAGGAAATACTGACAGGCGAAGTCACAAGAAAGATTGGTGTATTTGTGCTTACTGGCGAAGAGTGGTGGGAAAAACTTAACTTTACTGGCAAGAGTGTGTTCAGAGCTAAGGTTGTAATACCTGATGACCGTTATTCAAATCCTGAAAACAATATTGGTTTATGTTCGCATTTTACAGTGATTCCAACATCGGCTTCTGTCACATCGTTAATGAACAACTTGGAATTGGCTTGGAACACAAATAGTTTGATGTGCATAAGATACGACAGTATGGCAAACTTAACTGACTTCTTGGCTTTCTTGCGTTCACAATATGATGCAGGAACACCAGTGACTATTGTGTATCCATTGTCTGCTGACAAAACAGAAACGGTTGCTGGACAGACATTGACGGTGTCCGCTGGAAACAATACGGCAGAGATTGTTCAGGCAAGCATTGACGATTTGTTGATTGAATCAAAATATACGAAGAGTGTATAAGGGGGTAAGAGATGGAATATTATCTTTCGGAAATAATCACAGCGTTGATTTCGATAGCCGTTTCTTACGGTGTCATTAAAACGAAAATAAATATGTTCGAACAAAAAATTGAAAAGTTCGACAAAGACCACGATTTGTTGGTGGAAATCAAGACTAAGATTGATTTACTGCTGACAGAAGAACCAAAACAAAGGAGCAAAAAATGACTTGGATTCTTGAACACTGGGCGGACTTGTTAGCAATTTATGGGGGATTGGTAGCAATAGCAACAATAATCGTAAAACTTACACCATCGACAAAAGACAATGAAATACTTGACAAGATTATTAAATTTTTTGACCACTTTAGCACATCCTTCACAAAAGAAGACGCTGAAAAACTTGCAAACGCAACCAAAAAACTCAAAAAATAATATGGATTGGTTGATACGCAAATATGAAGGGTTTTCGAGTAAGCCGTATCTGTGTCCAGCAGGAATCGCAACAATTGGATACGGCACTACTCGTTATCCTGATGGTACAAAAGTTTCTATGGTTGATGAGCCAATTAATGAAGACCAAGCATCAGCCTATCTTAATTCTTATTTAATAAACCAAATTTTTCCATATATAAAAGATTTAGATTTAACAGACAATCAGCGTACTGCGTTATGCTCACTTATTTATAACATTGGCTGGGGTGCGTTTTATAAATCAAAATGCTATAAAGCAATTAAAGCAAAAGATTGGGGAACGGCATACAAAGAATGGGATTGGATTACTGGCGGGGGAAAGGTCTTGAACGGCTTAATCAAACGCAGAGAAGAAGAGAGATTTTTATTTTTTATGGACATATAGGGGGCTAAAAATGAAGATAAAAAAATGGCGTAAATTATATTCTGCACACGCACAATTCACTTGTCCATATTGTCTTCAACCCTTTCCAATACAAAAAGCAACACTAGAACACGAACCACCACGTTCCCGACAAAAACAATTAGGCGAGAGCAAACTCTATTTGGCTTGCAAGAAATGCAACAGTGAAAAAGGTGCATTGACTGCGAGCGAATACGCACTTTGGAAACGAACCAAAGATTATTTAACTTGGGTGAAACTTGAAAACATCCGCAACGGAAACACTAAGGGAGTCTAATATGAAAGCATTTAATTGGGTAACACCAGCTAAGTCTGGTAAGGTGATAAAACTGGCATTGTTCAGCGACATACATTTTGATAGTCCTGACTGTGACAGAGAAACATTAAAAAAGCATTTAGACTTCTGTAAAAAAGACGGGCGGTACATTTTAATCAATGGTGACTTATTCGATGCAATCATATTGAGCGATAGAAAACGTGCTGTTGCTCACTTGATAACTAATACCGACAATCAATTAAATGTTAAACTGAACGAAATATATGAGTTCTTGAAACCATATCAGGAAAATATATTATTCATTGGTCGTGGCAACCACGAAGAAAGCATTATGAAATATAACGGATTGGATGTCTTGGAAATGCTGACAACGATGTTAAATATGGGGCAAGAACATAAAATTTTGTATGGCAACTATGCGAACTTTTTACGCTTTACATTCAAAGAAGCTTCAAATCGTAGGGAAGCCCATTACGATATATATGCACATCATGGGGCAGGAGGTTCAGCACCAGCAACTAAAGGTATGTTAGATTTTGGTGCTTTAGCGAAAGGTATAAATGCAGACCTGCTTTGGATTGGGCACAAGCATAACGCACTGGTAGATTATTCTGCGCCAGTAATGCACATTGATCGTAGTGGTGAGGTTATCTTAAAGAACCGTCAGTGTATTGAAACACCATCGTATCAGAAAGGACGTACAATAGATTATAATGTGCAGTTTGCAGAACGGTTTTACAATCATACTGCAATGTCGGGCTTTGGTGAAGTTAATCTTAAATGCATTGCAACACGAGATAAGGGTTACCAGATAATACCAGATATTAAGATAACCACAATACCACAATTGGTTATTGGTAAATCTCAAACTGCATTATTAAAACAGCGGACTAGATAATTGAAAATAACGAAGTCCACAGATTCGTTTTGGTGCCGTTAAATATCTCGTCTTTTTGACGGGCCAGACACCAAGGCGAATCTTCTTCGTGACAACCTTGAATCTTCTCAATTAAACTTTTTGCTTGTTCTTCACTGGTACATTTGACTGAATAATGTTCAAGCACGGGGTTGTGTTCTTCCTTGATTGTCCATTCGGCAACCCAATTTCCAGTTGGTAACACTTTATAACCAACTCCGTCCGTTTCAACGAAGTCTGGGTGGTATGTGTAGTAGGCACGAACTACTTTTACTTTTCTGAAGTCTTTTGATTTTGACATTCTTCACTCCTTTCTTTCTCTAGAATAAACATTTCCAGTGTCAGTTACATAATAATCAGGAAAATCTTTAATTTGCAGTGCTTTGCTCATTTTGACTCTCCATAAACTCTCTACATTTTTTTACAACATAATTAGCCATATCTTCACGGTTTTTACAAAAACGTATACGAATATCGTAATGATACGCATATGCTAATAAAGATTGAATAACGGTATCAAATTTTCTTTCCCAACCGTGTTTAGCACAATAATTATATAAAATTGTTGGGGAATGCTCGATAAGAATATAGCGTTCTTTATAAGATTTTGTCCGTTCCATTTCACGCAAAAATCTTTGATGGTTTGAGATAAGTGTAGAAACTAAGTCGTTTATTGCTTTTCTTTCTATACATAGATAATTTTCATAACCAGATAAACTGTAATCACCCGTATCTAATTTTTTACGCACAACATCTACATTCTTGAATTTTGAGAAGTCCAAGTTTAATTGCTCACGTGTGTCGGTAATAAGAGTTATTTTTGTGCCAGTTGCCATTGTATATCTCTCACATCGTCTTGCAGTTCTTCCAAGTTTATCTCTGGGCGATTATTACTAATATCTTCGCCATACATATTACATTTGCGTTTTTTTGCCCACACAGTAGCGTTTTTGAATCCGTTTGACCACTTGTTGCGTAATTCTTCTGAAAGCGGTTCTCGGGCAGATTTTAAGCGTTTATGATTATTCATAACAAAGTCGTAATACTCACGCTTGGTCTTTGGGCCGAACATATTCGTAAGGCAGTATTGCGAATACGCATCGACCCAATCCGCTTTTGACCATTCAGAACAATCAAGATTTATTAGATTTAGATTCATAAGGTGGCTTCCTATTGTTTAGTATTATGCTGTGATATGTTGTTTGTAATGCGGCGGTTTTCATTCGTTCATACCAAGTGTTCAAGTCTTTTGCAATCTCTTTTTGCTGGTTTTTGAACGCACGAATCTTTTGTCGTCTATATCTTTCTGCTTTCCAAGATTTAATTTCTTCTTTCATTTTGTCTGCCCCGGGGGTGGACGTATTCTGTTTCAGAATGTGTTTTTTGACCATTACGCCAATAGGCTTTCAACTAGAAACTGACATTAACACGTCCAATTTTGGTGGGCAACAACATCGTAAGGAGAAAGGAGAGAGAGAATCATGTTGTCGCCCAAACTTTTTACTCTAAGACCCATTTTGTAAATCGTATCTTAAAGTCCAATTCTTTTTTTTGTTCGAGCAATTGGTCGTATCGTTTCTGACATTCGACCAAAAACTCACGTTCTTGCATTATCGCACCGCCACGCAACCAAACATCGTCTAGTTCTTCGAGTTTGGTCTGAACGAGTGTAAGTTCTTCTTCGAACTTATTTATCGCTGCTTGAAGTGTCGCTTGTGTCTTCATCGAACAATCCTAATTCTTTTACGCACTCTTTCCAGTTTTCGCCATAGAAATACTGGTAGACATCTTCTGCTGGGAATTTATACAGCGAGCCAATACGAATCATACGGAAAGGGTAACGACCTTTGCCAGCGTTGATTCGCACAGTGCTAACATTACACTGTAATAAATCCGCAACTTCTTGTGCTGATAACAATTTCATTTATGGCTCCTTTAGAACGGGCATTCATCCAAATCTTCAACGGACTTTGTTTCTTCTTTATGAGCAGGTTCCGCTGGTTCGGATTTTGTGCCAACTAAGTCACAGAATGTTGCCTGTAATAACAATGCGACTTCCGCTACGTTATTGTCGAACATATTGATTGTCTGGCGTTGCCATTCCCCGTTCTGGTCTTTGTATGATTTTTGTAAGACGACACTGCGGGATTGATAAGAGTTGCCGTTCTTGTCTTGTTTTGTTTCTTCGAATACTGCGACAGAGAAAGCCCCGTTGCGTTTTTTAATGATAGGTGTATTTGACATTTGTTTTTCCTTTTGGTTTTACATTGTAATTATAACACGTTTTTTTTAATTTGTAGACACATCGTGAAATTTTTTTAATTTTTCTTCGATTTCTGGTTGGAGTTTTATTATATCTTCAAAACTCATACCATATGTTCTACAATGTGGGCATTTTGGCGTTTCAGACCCATTACTACAATCGTATTCTAATGCAGCAAAATTTATATTATATGGTTTAAGACACCGCACGCACCGAACTATTATTACTTTGCTCATTTGTTATCCTTTTTGTTTGGTTTGTCTGTGATTGAAAAACTTATATTTATTCCGCCACTTTCGTGATGGTAAGTTCCATTATCTGCTTTATTCCAAACACGCTTGCGGTTCTTTTCCATCTTTTCGTTGATTGCTTTCTTGACTTCGTCAAAATGTATTTCTTCGCTACCAAGATACCAATCATACACATCGTGCATATAAAACAAACCTTCCCAAGCATCAAATCGTGCGATGCCACACGCAACGATAAACATGTCGGCTAACTCTTTGACATTGGTGTAGTCTGATTCAACCCACTCAATCTGTTCTTCTTGGTATTTCATTAACTGTTCTTCCAGAGTTGCATTTGGGAAAGTTTCTTTGTACCATTGAATAATTGTATCTATTGTTTCTTTCATTTCTGTATCTCCTTAAACTGAATCTTCAACTGCGTTGTTGGGTTGAACGGCAGCAGTGTCGCTTGACACACTGGACAAACCGTTTCCCCATGCTTTAATGCTTTTAGACAACAGGTATTCATTTATTCCCCTTATTGTTTTCTATTTCCCAACATATATCAGATAATTTTTCGATTATCTTATTATGTAATTCTGGTGTAACTTTAAAATTACCATATTTTTTTATTAACGCTTTTGTGAACGCTAAATAAATATTAATATCTACCCCATATTCATTCATTTTACATCCTTTTGTTCTACCATATATATGGACTTTTGGGTCTTTTTGCTTCAATATCTGCGAGTTCTTTTTCTAAATCTCTACACAGACAATCGGTTTCATCACGGTTGCATTGTATTTGTGCATACACGCCACCAAGGTCGTCATCGCCAATACTACCCATTTTAATCTTGTTTGCTTTTGCCCAAGACAAAAACCATTCGCACGCTTCAATATACCCCTTGTAATAAGCAATACACAATTCTGGTTTGTCGTGGTTTTTACAAGTAAAACAATCACACATCACTTATCCTTTTGTTCTAGTGCTGTTATTTGTTCTGTTGCTTCATTTGCAATCTTCATTCTATACAAATCTGTCATTCGTGGATAATTTGCAGCAACTCTTTTCAACGCATCTACTGCTATTTCCAGTTGTTTCTTGGTGCGTATAAGTTCTTGCCAAAGGTTTTTATTTCCTAAAAAATCTTTTTTAGTAAATACCGCTTCACATTGAGGATTAAAACATACTAACAGCCTATCAAAGTGGTCATATTCAGATAATTCTCTACCACAAAACGGACATTTCATATCACTCATTGTCTAACTCCTTTATTTCTTCCAACACATCATCTGCATAGTCCATATAATCTGCGGCATATTCCAAAACGTTTTCTTGCATATAGACCAAACCATTTTTTGCTATGGAAAACATTTTTTGTAGTTTTTCCACTTCATCTTTCAGGTCGCTGTTTTCTTTTTGCAGGTAGGCAAGTTCGCCAGCATCTATGTTTGGCAGGTTTGCTGTGACCTGTTTATCAACAATGGTTGTTCCGCCCGATACTTCGTTTATCCAATCTATAATTTCATTAATCTTTTCTGCCAACTTGTGCCGAGCAATCTGATTCTGATTTGTAATCTTTTCAATCATAACACATTACCCCCATAATATACACCTTTGCTATTTAACCACTTTTTATATTCTGGTATAGTTGCATATAATGCTTTCCTAAAACCATACATTTGGTCTATATATTTGCCGCTATAACTATTCATCGTCATTCTCCCTTTTTGCTTTCTTTGCTTTTAATCCATTCTACTAATCCACACACCGATATTATTTCACAAATCACTGATAGTAGTGAACACAAAACATAGAACGGTAATTCCTCTTCTGTTGGTTGTAATCCCCATAATTTACATAATAAATACCAAGTCATCACTTATCCTTTTGTTCTGGTTGTTCGTGTACATTGCCAATTATTTCATAATTGTGCGAATCTGCGGAATCAATCCGTCCAAGAGATGCACGCATGCCGATTTTTTGGTGGTCTAAATAAAATCCTGCTGTTCGGTCATCCCAACGGACAATAAGTGGCAAACTGCATATAGGTTCAATTTCGCCTAAATCGTGTATAATATCACCTTCATAAATCAGGTTTCCGTTTTTATCTTTCAGACCTGTGCATTGTTCGATGATATAGTTGTCTGAATCTATTTCAATGCCGTCATATTCGCATAATATACCATCTGACAACAACACCAAGTTGTCGCGTTTTTCTACATAGTCATTGTATGGTTTATACCACACTCTAAACTTAAATCTGTCCATCTTTAATCCTTTTTGTAGATAATATCATCTTCTGGGCTGACAGGTTCGCAGTTTTGGTAAAAAGTTCCGTTTTTTATTTTGTACGGATATCCGGAGTTGCCAATGTTTGCATCATCAAGAATACCATATACTGGAAATTCAGCAAAATCCCAAAACTTACATAGTTTCCCAATCCATTCTATATGTTCTTCGCAAGGAACTACCAATTCTTCTGCTGGTTCTTCTGTGTGTTCCAATGCCACCAATCGACACATATGATTATTAAGTTGCTGTTGTTGTTCATTGACAGCATCTACAAGTTCGTTTATCTTGTGTGTAATACAATTAGTAGTTGCTACTGATTGGACTAATACATCATCTAATCTTTCTATCATTTTATAACCCCTTTAATATATACAAATAAAGTGTTCTTCATAATCGTTCTTCATTATACCATATTGTTTGTGGCATTGTTCGGCATGATGAACGCCATCCGCAACCCCTATCTTATACGATATACACACAGTTGCATACGCCACTACGGTTAATGCAATTGCTATCAATATTCGTTTCATTGCTCGCTCCTTATGTTAGTATTATATCATGTTTTTTTTAATCTGTAGACTGAGATTAATTTTTTTTACATCTTTTGTTGCGTTCGCTGTGTTCCATTGTGAAATCACACCATCTCGAGTATATCCCAAAAACTGATACGGGTTCCATTTATTACAGTGCTGACATTGAACATAAAAACAATCATCGATGATTACGAGTGATGGCTTTCCACCACACTTCATACATTTTTGCATATTCATCCCCTTTCCTCCTTTTGTTTATAATGGCATATCACCAAGTTCGTCAATTGCTTTTTCTTCTTCGGTTAGACCGACTGGGTCAACACGGAATACTCGGGCGTGTCCACCATCTGCTGTATCGTATTTTTGGGTTGATAACACAGCAATTTTATTTTCAGGCAATTCAGCCAAGGCAGATACCGCACGCCAGAAAGAACGAGCAGGCAAAGATGGTTTGCGATGTTCTTCGCACCAATCTGTATATTTTCGGTGTGAACCCCATTTATCAGCAGCAAATTTCTGTGCTACCAATTTTACACCATACTTGTCGTAATCTGAGCGCACTGCGTTGACATAATCCAAGATGGCATAGTTTTCTTTTGTTTCCCAGTTGTAGTTGCTTAAATTGGTTTCTTTAACTTCTATCTGGTCGTCATCGGTCAGTTGATATATGCCGTTATTTTTAATGTAATATGCTTTGGCTTCGGCGAGCATCTGGTCGAAAAATTCGTCTGGCAGGTCTTTAATACGACACTCTTTTTCTGCTAAGTGACACTCAAAGATAATCTGTCTGCGTTCGTTGGTCGAGAACACTTGTTGAACAAAGTTTGATGTTCTTATAATAATGAAAGAGCGTTCGTGTTGTTCCGGTTGTTTTCCTTTACGAGAAAACTTGTCGTCAGACACTGTCACAAGATTTTTTAATTCGTCATAACTGATTTTATCTGGGCCACTGCCACACCAAGTACATTCATCGTCAACTATGATTGCGTTATTTCCGTCATAAGCATCCACAAAAAAGTCAGACATACCACGGTTGCGTGACATTTTTAAGAACCCAACATATTTTTTATTAACAAGTCGCTTACAGAGATATGATTTTCCAATACCTTTCTGCTCGGCAACAATATCGAAAAAGTATGGGCAGTAGTCGTTACGTGGCGAAAACTTTGCGACAATGCTGGTCATCAACAACAAGAAAAAATTCGGGTTGGTGTCGCAGTTAAAGTATTTCTTCATAAATGTTGCGATGCGTTCTACACCATCCCATTCAGGTATGCTTTCATAAAATTCTTTACGTGAGTTAAAAGTACTGTAAAGCCCGACATTCTGCCACAATAATTTTAATTCCTGTGGCTTTATATCGTGGTATTTTATAGTCGGCATCATTTCCCCAGAAGTTTTATCTAATGCCCAGCCACGAGTTTTAATTGCCAGTTTGTCCCAAAAGTGCGTTTCAAACATCGTCATTGCCTGTGCTTCTGGAATTAAAGGTTTGCGAGCAAATACAGATTTATACAGCCCCGTCACAGTATCACGAACAAACAAGTCATTGGCACGGCAGAGTTGAACAAGTTGGTGGGTTAATTCCGCAATAGAGCCAGCACCAATTCGCTTACCTTCGAGCAATGGCTGTAAGATTGCAATTTGTTCGTCAAGTGGAATTTCATTGTCAATATATTCTTCAAAATTAGGGTCGGGGGTCTGGTTGTTTAAGGTGGAAAGGGCGACCCCCGTTAAATAGTCGTCTTCAGCTTTATGTGGTTGTGGGGCAGGTGTTTCATACGCCTTGCGACCACCTATAAACGACTTATTCATTATATCAAGATTCGTGTTAAAATCAAGTCCATTCGGCAGATACCATTTCTTTGCTTTGGTGAATTGGTCGAGAATCTCGACATCGCTGCCGTCAAGGACAACGTCTACAAATGCTTCTGGTTTGATTTTATTTAATTCAGTACGAGATAATACAGCTCTTGGGAAAAACAAATCGCTTTGGTCTAATGCTTGCTGATTATCTGTAATAAAAAGTTCTTTCGCCATTTCAACACCCTTTCCTTATGTTGCTGGTTTTATATTACTACGGTTTTTTATAAAGTCAATTATTTTTTATGCCGTGTTTCTGGGCACACTACACGGCGGAGTGCCAAACAGGAAAACAAAGGGGGGTTTCCTTGCCCAAACTTTTTTAATCGCTCGTGGTCGTGGTTGCTATAATAAACCAAAACAACCAACTCAACCATAAAGGCGACAAGACCCAGACCCAAGACCAGTCAATCGCACCAAGCAGTTTGAATATAATAAAAACAATCGTTAAACAACTAGTAAATCCCATTTTATTTTTCCTTTGGTTTATAGTTCCATTTTTCAGCAAACACCGTCGCCAATTCCGCATCGTAATTGATGTCGTGTATCATCAATGCAATTCGTGATTCCAACAGCCCCAACGAGCCATCGTTCCAAGTATAAAACTCGTCAAATGGTTCGGCAGAGCCATCGCATATCAGGTAATCAAATCGCTTTGAATCCCAGATATACATATACGCAAGATGCTGAATGCTCTTTTGATATTTGCCTTGTTCATATTTCCCTTCGCCAACACGCTTAAAATCAACGATGGTGGTCGGTAAAATACAATCGGCTATACCATATACATAGTTTCCAGATGGTAATTCTCGCCCGTCTTTTTCTTGAAAAACACCGTCACGACAATTATCAGCAATCGCACTAGCACAAGCCAATTCGTCTGGTTCAAGGTCGGCGAGTTCGTATTTTTTTTCTGTTGCCAACATTTCAATCCAAGATTCGAACAAATGTCCACGGGCTTGTTCTGGTGTGTCTGGTTTATGTTCTTTGTTCAGGACAGATAAAAACTCTGCCCTTGCGTTCTGTTCCTGTTCCGCATCTCTGTCAAATTGTGGGTATCTGTAAAACAACCACGAATTATACAGCGATGGTGTGATTTTCCACGGCATAGCGATCCCCTTTCCTAGTCAGCAATTCCCAATATCGCCATAAAGGCAACAACTCCAATAAATACAACCATCTTATTCCGCCTTTGGTTCGTCTTTTTTAGCAACAAAACCAGCAGATGCACGGTCATATTCAAAACCAGCAGTAGCGGCCGCATCAACCAATTCGTGTTTCAATTTTAACGCTGCACCGTTGGTTATTTCTTTCTCGTCTGCTATGTTTTTAATTGCACTGGTAAAATCATCAGCGGTCTTACAATTCGCAATTATATCACGCAGGGTGGTCATTTTTTCAATCAGCGATGCATTCGCCTGTTCGTCCTGTTCCAGAAAGTCGGCGATTTGTTTTTCAATCACATCTTTAAAAAATGTATTTGCTTCAGTGCGAACATCTGGCAACACATAGCGATTGTTAAATCCAAAAGTATTGCCAACATAAATTGAATCATCACCCCCGAATTCCAAAACATAATCATTGCCCGCCTTGGTGGTGTGTCCAATAAAGTCAAGCATCTTCATCAGTTCGTCTTTTGCTTTTCCTTGACATTGTGGTCTTTTTATAATTTTATCGTCATTTTTTTCTTCGCTTTCGTGTGCCAAGAATAAAACACTACGCCCCGTCATTTTTAATTGGTTGCAGATGGACATTATTTCGTTTTTAACTGCCCCCCATTTCGCAGGGTTCATAACATTTGAAAACTTGTCACGGATTATCATATCAACCGCCGCCCCGAATGTATCAACAATGATGGTCTTGTATTGTTTCAATTCTGGTGCAGCAGCAACCGCAACAAAATCGTCCCATTTATCACATTCTACAATGTCAAGCCCCGTGCGGTCTTTTCCAGCAATACGATGAGCCCCGTGGTCAAGGTCAATTAAAATTGGCTTGTCAGCAGATGCCGCCAATGTTGATTTTCCGGATTTTGGACTCCCGAATATTATACCAACCCAGGTTGGATTTCTTTTGATGGTTCCACCATTTACAATTTTAAACATATTTAAACTCCTTAGTCTATGTTGTTCTTGTTCTGTGGTTCGTGTCTATTATAACACGAATTTTTTAATTTTGTAGACAAGACTTAAAATATTTTTTAGGGTCGAATTTGATGATAGTTTCACCACCAAATTCGTATTTTGTTTCCCAGTCACTGATTTGCGTCACGTCTGCAAATGGCAACTGGTCAACAGGTCTTGGTTCGTGTTCGCCCGTTTCATTGTTGAAAGTGTAGCAAACAGATACAAACTCATCTGCGTATTCGCCCAGTTCATCCGGTTCGATTCCGTAGTAGTCTATATATTCGCTAGCAAGTTTCCGGTCGTATTGGTCAATTTTCGCTTTGCGTAGTGCGTTCAATAGTGTGTTCATAGTTCGCCCCCGTTTTATCTTTCCCAGGCGTTCAAGTAGCCAAATACGCCATTTTTCGCTGCGTAATACACCGCCGCCCGTGCTGTCTGTAAGTCGTAGCCCTGTTCCAGTGCTTTACTGAAAAAAGCATCCAGCAAGCCCGTGTTCAGTCCGTGTTCTCTGGCCCGTTTCAGTGCTATCCAGATTCTTTTGTATTCGCTGCGTGTTTGTGTTTGATTTAATAGTTGCATTTTATTCCCCCTTTATTTTTTTAATTTTGGCCCGCTTTGCTAACTTAAAAATTTGATTCAAAATATGAATTGTCTGTCCAGTATGCGACCGGCTGCGTGTAGTTTCCAAATCTGTCTTTGTCTGGTGTTAAAAGTCCCAAGATAACGAACAGAGCCAGCAAGCCAAAAATAATATTTGCTAAGATTGTCGTAAAAATGTTTTTTGTGCTTTTCATTTTTTTTGCCTCTTTTTTATTATTTAGACCAACCAAACACAAAAACCAACGGCACAATTAAACCTCTGTAAATTGTTGCCTTGACTTGATAAGACCAATTTGCGTTTGATGGGCGAAAATAACCTAAGTCCAACAATGTTTCAAATTCGTTTGTTGATTTGTTTTTGAGTTCCGCAGGTGTCCACTCAATTATTCGTTTGATTTCTTTATATGTATATTTTGCCATTTTTTTACTCCTTTGTTTTTGTTTGTTTTTGTCAAGTTTGTAATACTTTTATAAATAAAAATACTACCAAATTGATACTATCTATTATATGCGTATAAAAATTAAAGTCAAGTAAAAAAATAAAAAAAATATAAAAAATATTTTAGTGCCAAAATTCTACCGATATTTTACCGATTTGACCGCAAAAATGGGTAAAATCATATTCGGCTTATTTTTTTTAATATTCTATGTAAGACTTCTTATTGGTGGAATTGGTGGAATCGGTAAAAAAAGCAAGTATTCCGTGTGTTTGCTGTTATTTTTTTATCGGTGGAATCGCTGCGGCTATCGGTAAAATGGTATAAAAAGCCGAAAAACTGGGAAAGCCGAAAAAAAGCCGTATTTTTTTGTCAAGTTTTTTATTGCGTGCCTGCGCCGGCTGTGTTATTATTCGATTGCGTGCCGGGGTGGTATTTTTTGGCGGCGATTTTTTGGCGGGGCGGGGGTGTGGCCACTATAATAAAAAAACGAACTCCACTCACATCTGCGAGCAAAAAACGAATTCACGATTTTCACGATTTTATTTTTTTGTAAAAAGCCCTTGACAATTTAGGATAAGATATGATATATGTATATACAACAGCAGGAAAGGTATGGAAATGGATGGCGAGCGATATTACCGAGCAGCGGTTGAGTTGACAGACCGGCACCCCGGCACACAATTTAGAGAGATGCTCAGTCACGATTCTTTGACGAGCCAGATTGAGCGGTTGTATTTTAGGGATGAACTTCGTGATTTGGAGCTGATGGGCTGGAACACTTTCTGTCTGAAGATGGAAGAGAGTGGAAACAAGCAGTGGTTGGCAAAAATCAAAGAACTTGATGGCAGTGTAATTCTTGGGCATTTAGAGTCGCAGTTGATGCAGGCGAGTCGCAACGGGCAAACTCCAAACCGAGCATTGTTGGAAGCAACAGTTAAAGCATTACAGGGTATGACGGCACTGGCGAAGATAACGAGTGATTCGGAAATGGCGGCTGCTTCGTCTGACGGAATTGAGATAAAGTTTATACCATCGCTGAACGAACCTATTGAACCTGAGCAGTGGGAACAGATATTGCTGGAAAAAGACCCAGCCTTAGCAAAATACTTCGGAATTGAAACACCAAAGCCCGAACCAGAATCTTCTTTGCCGAGCCAAGCCGAAGGCGACCAAAAGGATGCGGAATGAAGCAGATGGAAATTGTAGCGGATTTCAAACCTATAATAGAAAATCTGTTTGATTTTCAGTACCGCTATTTTGTCTATCTGACAGGTCGTAACGGATTAGCAAAATCTACGAATATAGCGAAATGCTTGTTAATAATGGGATTATTGAAACCGTTGCGTATAATGTGTTGTCGTGAACATATGACATCTATAAAAGACTCGGTTCACTCGCAGTTAAAGGACATTATTAAGGAATACGAACTCCCTTATGCTATATATAACGATACAATACGTGCTTCGAATGGCACGAGTTTTATTTTTAGGGGGTTGCGTGAAATTGGGGTTGATGATATTAAGTCGTTTGCTAATGTGAACATCTGTTGGATTGAAGAAGGTGCTTCGGTGTCAAAATCTTCATTTGATGCGTTGGTGCCAACAATTCGTGCTAAGCAATCATACATAATAATAAGTGCTAACCCTGATAATGAATCTGATATTGTGTATCAAGAATGGGGCCCCAATGCTGAAAGACGTAGTGATAGTTATACTTGTTATAAGGACTATAGGTATAATCCTTTCCCGTTGGAAGCCACGATTTTACATGATATTACACTAAAAAAGAAGAACCGCCCTGATGACTATGACCGTATATACCTTGGTAACTTACGTAGGACATCAGACCGACCTGTTGTCCGTTCTTGGAACCCAGATGTTAATGTTGGTATTGGGAAAGAGAGCAAAGCAATATACTGGTCACTGGATTTTAACGTCAATCCGCAATGTTCTGTTATATGCCACTGGAACGGTGGACACGATTTTTACTTCAGTGATGAAATCGTGCTTGAAAACGCATCTACATACAAGGTAGCGGAAGAGTTTGTAAATTTATACAGAGATAAGTATGATGGTCGTCCTGTGATTATTAACGGGGATGCTTCTGGGGCAAACCGCTCGTCTAACTCCGAGTATTCGAACTATGCGATTATCGAACAGGTGTTGACAAAGCATCATATACGTTTTGAAATACAGGTGCCAAGAAGAAACACCAGTATAAGCAATCGTGTCAATAACTTTGATTGGCATGTTAGTGGAGTCGATGGGAAACCACACATACTTGTTAATCCAGAATGTCGTCATCTATGTCACTCTTGTAAGTTATTGAGTTATGACGAAAATGGCAAAATTATAGAAATACCCGCTCGTTTTGGTATGAAGACTATTGATTATGCAAAATCACATATATTTGATGCAGCATCATATTGTGTAATGATAAATGACCCAGTTCTTGAAGATTTTGTAAAAACACCTAAATCACCTACATCTAATCTGAAAGATATGTGGGAACGGTCTTTAATGAAAGCAGCAGGGGGAGTAGCATGACAATACAGGAAGAGAAAAAATGGGCGTATTTAACAAAGAAGTATCCAGAATTGGCTGGTGTAGCATACGAATTGTATCTACGCCACGATAAAAAGAACGCCAACCCTACTACCTACTTTATGTGGGCAGGAAAGTTGGAAAGACAAACCGAAAAGCGTTATCGTGAAGGCTTGAAAAAGTACTGCGAAAAACAAAAAACAAAAATGGAGTTAAAAAATGACTAAAAAATTAATTGCTTTTTCTTTTGAACCAGAATCTATTGGTGGATTCGCTATTATATCAAACGGTGTACACTTTGGTCGTAATGGTGCTTTCAGCCACTGTATTCCAATGACCAAAGAAGCATTCTTAGCTGCTTGCAAAGACCGCATGAAATTCAACGAATTGTTGGGCATTGATATTCGTGAAGGTTGGCAGAATGCTTTGAAAGATGCTATGGAACCATTTACAACAATGAAAGAAGAATGCGACCCAGAATTAGCATCTAAGACTATCGCTGATTTGGATTTGAATATACGTGGCGAAGAAGCCGTTACTGCTGACATGGAAACATTAGAAGCAGATAATGCAAAATTAGTTACTGAAGTTGAAAAAGAAGTCAAAAAAGAAACAAAACCTAAAAAAACAACAAAAAAAGCTAAAAAGGAAGTAAAAAATGACGAAAGACGAGATGATACAGTTACGCCTGTCAGCGAGAACGATGGATGTGCAGAAGGTGATGGAATATCTGCTGAAGGAACAAGCACCGCAGATAATGCATAGGGAAAATGAACAAATATTTAAAGGTTTTATGATGGCATATTACGCCATCGTAGAACTACAAAATATAACTACAACAGAGGAGCAATAAAATGGAAAATATAACCGAAGAAGCATTAACAAAAGAATTGACAGGTGACCAATCTGTTGAAAGCACAGGTATTATGGCCGACCTTGAAGCTGAATTTAAGGAAGAAGAACCAAAACAGGAAGAACCTGCCGCTGAAGAACCAGCGGAAGAACCTGCTACGGAAGAACAACCTGCTGATGATACTGAACCTGCGGAAGAAGAACCGGCCGAAGAGCCAAAAGAAGAAGAACCAGTAGAAAAAAAACCAGCTGAACCAGAACTTATTATGGGAAAATTTAAGACCCAAGAAGCCTTGGTTGAAGCCTATAAAAATTTGGAAAAGAAGTTGGGCGAAAAAGCACAAGAAGTCAAAGAAGTTTCACAAGTTAAAAGTGATGAATTTGATAAAGCCGTTGATGCTAAAATCGCTGAAGAATCTTGGAAGTTGGTTGACAGGGCTTTTCAGACTATAACTGACCCTGAAAATGCTAAAGACGCACAATACTTGTTGTCACAATTTAAACGTACGGGCGACCCTGCTTTATTAGAACAAGCACGTGGTTATTTGGATGCTCGTGTTGACCGCAGACTTGAAGTTGAAAGTATGAACGTTGCTTCTAAAATCCGTATGCAAGCAAATGAACATCGTCAGGAAATCTTATTGAAACCATTGTCTGATGAATTAGATAAAATGGTTGAAGAAGACCCTGAATTTATGAACGATGCCACAAACCAAGAATTAATGGCTATGGCAATCAAATTAAATCCAGCCCAAGTTGATGTTCGTGCTGTTAAAAAAGCAATTCAAGAATACAGCAAGTCTTCATATCAGAAAGGGTACGAAGCCGCTAAAAAAGAATTTGCTAAACAAGCTGAAAAGAAAGCAGTGTCTGTAAAATCTACAACACATATTGAACAACCAAAACCAAAAAAGCCAGTAGAATCAATGAGTATTAAGGAACAACTGGAAGAAGAAATGAAAACTTTAATTTAAGGTGGTAGCCATGGAAAGAACAATGCGTATAACTATAATAACTTTTTTTGTAATTATGGCGTTTTCTTGCCTTGGCGGGTGTTCTAGAAAGACCGCCGTTGAGCATTCGTTTAACGATGTTCAACAGGCGGTTGATGCCGTCAAAGAAACACTCCCACAAGAGTGTAAGACTGATGTTGTATTAGCAAAAATAGGCGAAATAGAAACAAAAAAACAAGTCGCACAGAGTATTTGCAAAGAAAAAATAAAATCAGTGCAAATTAAGTATGAAAGGTCTCTTTTTGCATTAATTTTAATTATTTCAGTGTTTTTTTTAAGATTTTTTATAAAAAGATAGTGAGATTTGTTTATTATTAAGTAAGGAAGATAAAACCTGATTCAAGTTGGATAACCTTCGGGCCCGATAAGAACAGACAATTTTTAATCCGAAATCGAAAAAAATTAACTAGACAAAAAAAAGGAAAAATAATGTCTAATAATGCATTTTTAAATGGTATCGCACCTTATAATGCCGTTTCGGAAAAATGGTCTAAGGTGTTATTGAAAAACCTGTCTTTGGTTGGTGTTTATAAACACATCGCTGTAGACCACTCTTCTGAATTGTCAGATAACTCTGATGCGATTCACTTACGTATGGTAAACGATTCTTCGGTTACTGTCGCAAATTACTACTCACGTAGTGCAACTCCGGGAACAGCTGGTACAGAAGGCACAATATCTTATGGTACTGCTGCTGTTGATGATTATGTATTGCAATTGACAGAAACACCTGCAACTGCTGTTAAATTCGAAGACTATGCTTTGAAAACTGCAGACGTTTCTTTCCAAGCAAAAATCATCGAACGTGGTTTGTATGCTTTGTCAAAATTCGTTGACACATTCGTTATGAACACAATTATAGCTGCTGCAGGCACAACATTGACAGCCTTCAACGCTACAACTGCTGCTGCTGGCGATATGTATGACGTTTTGTTACAAGCTGCTGCTGTATTGAAAAAAGCAGGCGCAACACCTGTTTCTAACGTTTCTGACTTGGCAGGTGACCAAGGTATTAAAGAAACTGGTTATGTCGTAGTTAACCCAGACGTTATGCGTTTCATTTTGAAAGAACCAGCATTCGTTAAAGTTGATATGACAGACAAAAACGCTTTGTGGAAAGATGGTATCGTTCGTGGTACAATCGCAGGTTTGGTTGTTTTGGAAAGCTCCAATATGCCAACATCTACAAACGTTTGCACAATCTTCGCAGGTATCAAATCTGCTGCTCACTTTGCAATTAAGAAAATAAGTGACCGTATGATTCCAGCACAAAACAACTTCCAAATGTTGTGGTCTGTGTTGAGCTCTTGTGGTTGCGTTGTTTCTCATCCATCTGCAATTGTGAAATGTGCAATTACTGTTGCTTAATGCAAAAAGTGTGGGGGTTTCGGCTCCCACACCTAAATAATATAAAAAAAGTGGTTTAATATGATTATCTGTGATTATGAATTAGGCGAAGTTAAAAAAAGAGAGTTAACGGCAGACGAAAAACAAGGTGTCTGCGATTATGTTGTTGCTCGTTGGAATGCGTGGAGTAAGCCACTTGAAGCATTGCAAGATAACACACGTATAATTCGTGACCGTGCCACCCCAACAATTTGTGACACTAAACAGCCACAAAAGAAAAAAGATTGGCATTCAAATATCAAATTAAACCGTATGTACGAATTTTATAATAAACTGTACGGCATTTTATATGAAACATTTTATGATAAAATTTCGTCTTATTTGAAACTTGGCAAAGAAAATCACGACAAGGTTTATAATCAGGCGTTAGACC
>Ga0265298_10001309_pt1 | contig 36769 bp, 68 predicted proteins | sample AusTroGonzalo_MG_3_FD_193486 | JGI IMG/M metagenome (GOLD analysis project Ga0265298, IMG submission 193486) | Bovine rumen microbial communities from tropical cattle in Woodstock, Queensland, Australia - Gonzalo_01 | ecosystem: Host-associated > Mammals > Digestive system > Stomach > Rumen ...
ATTGATAGAATGGAGGACAAAAGATGAAGATGTCAAATAAGACTTATGATTTTTTGAAATGGGTTGCAATGTTTTTTCTCCCGGCCCTTGCGCTTCTCGTACAAAGCATTTTTTCCATTTGGGGCATCCCGTACGGAGAGCAGATCGCCGCATCAATCGTTGCCGTCAATGCGTTCCTGGGCGCTTGCCTCGGCATCTCGAATCTAAACTATCAAAAGGAGCAGAATGCCGATGATGAAAGTTGACGAGTTTGTGGCAAAGATGTGCCTTGCGGCTGGAGTTGAATCTCTTTATGTCAAAGGAGCCTTTGGAGCTCCGGCCAACGATGCGAACAAGAAAAGATACTGCGCAAACAATCCGTATAATAAGCGGGCCGACAGAACTGCAAAGATTATGGCGGCGGCTCCAGATGTCTTTTTTTCGGACTGTTGCGGGATCATAAAGGGCGTATTGTGGGGATGGAGAGCCGATGTAAACAAGCGTTATGGCGGAGCAGAGTACAAAGCCAACGGCGTGCCAGATGTCGGCGCAGATGGCATGATCCAGGCTTGCAAGGATGCGTCAAAGGATTTCTCAAGGATCGAACCTGGAATGCTTGTCTGGCTGAGTGGTCATGTGGGCATTTATGTCGGGGATGGACTGGTGGTGGAGAGTACGCCTGCATTCAAGGATGGATGTCAGTACACGAATCTTGGCAATCTGGGATACAAGACTGGCAATTGGCGGAATTGGACAAAATGCGGGCATCTGCCGTGGGTGGAGTATAAATCTTCATCTAACACGGAAAAGCCTCAAACTGAGGCTCCTGCGCAGTCACAGACATACATTGTAAAGAAGGGAGATTCCCTCTCAAAGATCGGCAAGCAGTTCGGCGTGCCGTGGAAATCCATCGCGGATCTGAATGGCATCTCTTTTCCGTACATCATCAGAGTCGGGCAGAAAATCAAAATAAAATAACATATCTGGAGGACGCAGGTTGGAAATGGCCTGCGTTCTTTTTTGTTTCACCGATGAAACGGCGATTTCACGCATGGGACGCGACAAATATCTTGTTGTGCGGTAGGATTGAATCAGAAGGAGGTGCGAGTATGTTTGTTCTCTACAATCCGAATCCGCTTGGCAGAATGACTGACGATTGCGTGATCAGAGCAGTGGCAAAGGTTCTTGATATGCCTTGGGAAAATGCATTTATGAAGTTATGCCTAAAAGGACTGACGCTCTGTGATCTGCCGAACAACAATGCCGTGTGGGGAGCGTATCTGCATGACAAGGGATTTGTTCGCGAGGCAATACCAAACACCTGTCCAGACTGTTACACTGTCGAGTGTTTCTGCCAGGATCATCCGACAGGGACATATGTCCTTGGGACTGGCACACACGCAGTGGCTGTCATTGACGGAAATATCTTTGACGCATACTATTCTGGCGATTTGGTTCCGCTGTATGCATATCGAAAGGAGACGAAACAATGAATCCGATGGCGATGATGAACATGATGCAATCTTTCAGCCAAAATCCGATGGCAATGCTCTCTAAGCGGTTCAACATCCCGCAGGGAGTCAATACTGCTGATCCAGGCGCGATATTGAGGCACCTGGTTGATTCTGGGCAGGTATCGCAGGCGCAAATCAATCAAATTATGTCCATGCGCAACAATCCGATGTTTGGAATGCTTGGCAGAAAATAAAATATTATGAGCTTGTGCGCAGAGCTTTTAATATAAACGGATCATCCGATGCGAGGGTGATTCCTAACCTAAAAAAATTATAGGAGGAGAAAAAAATGGCATTAACAGATGAAAGCACGGGCATGGTTATGCCTGTGGCACCTGCCTACGGCGGCGGCAATGGTTTTGGCGGTTTCGGCGGCGGCGATGGTTGGTGGATCCTGTTGCTCCTGCTCTTTGCAGGCGGCGGATGGGGAAATGGTTTTGGCGGATTTGGCGGCGGAGACCTGTATCCGTGGATGAACAATTCACAGAATATCAATGACGGATTCCGTGATCAGATGCTGAATTCTTCCGTCAGCGGCATCCAGAGTGGCGTGACGAGTGGGTTCGGCGATGTGCAGACTGCTCTCTGCGGAGGTTTCGCAAGCGTAAATTCTGCCATCACGAATGCACATATGGCTGATATGCAAACTGCATTCAATATGCAGACTGCCATGAGCCAGGGATTCAACGGACTGCAGAGCCAGTTGGCGCAGTGTTGTTGTGACAATCGTCTTGCGACCTGCCAGACGCAGAACATCGTGCAGAGCGAGGGCGCGGCAACGAGGCTCGCAATTCAGAATCAGACGCAGGAGATCCTTGACAAGATGTGTCAGCAGGAGATTGACGCACTCAAGGAAAGAAACGCATCTCTACAGAATCAGATCCTGGTGCAGAACCTGGCGGCATCTCAGACCGCACAGACTGCGGCACTCATCGCTGACAACACGGCTCAGACTCAGTATATTGTGAATCGCGTGGCTCCATATCCGATTCCCGCATATACTGTGGCCAATCCGATCACTCCCGCAACGGCATAGGGAGGTGTTGGCATGAAAAGTTATGATCTTTTGAAGGACATGATCTGTCGCGAACTTGATCGAATCGCCAACAAGGGCGAGCTGAATTCGCAGAATCTTGAGATGGTGGACAAACTGACGCACAGCCTAAAATCCATCGAGACGATCCAGGCAATGGACGATTATGACGGATATTCTGGCGCAAGAGGGCGCGGTGCGTATGCCAGGAGAGACTCAAGAGGGAGATACTCAAACGATGGTTATCATGCAGATTATTCTGGCAGATACAGTCGCGACATGATGGAATCCCTGCGCGATCTTGAAATGTCTGCGCCAGACGAACACACGAGGCGGATGGTGCAGGAGTGGAAGAAGCAGGCGGAGCGCGATTAGGTGGTGAGGCGAGTGTTCACCAAGGCTGAACTGATCGATGCAATCAACGAATTAACTGACGGAAAGCACACAATTCAGAACTGCGAGCGTTTGGCGGCAATTTATACTGTGCTTGATCATCTCTATCCATCAGATGAGCCGATCATGATGTCTTATTCTGGAGATACGGCAGGCCCTAGCGAAGATGCCAAGGTAGGCAGGCATGGGGACTCTGAATTCTTGAGAGCTATTTCTACCAAAGACAATCATGAGGCATGGCTATTGATGGAGGAGCTGATGGAGACGCTCTCCGTGATCAATCCGAGATTGTATGATGGTGTTATGCGAAAAATTTAATAAAGAAGGGTGGCAGTCTTTCGAGGCTGTCACTCTTTTTTTGCAAAAATTCACGAATATCGTGGAAAAAGTATTGACAATCCACGAATATCGTGGTATAGTATAATCAGAAGATGACAATACACCATTGAATAAAGGAGGACACAACATGAAAAGATCAGAAATGGACGCTCACCAGAGACAGGCATTCGATTTTATCTGTGAGGCAATGAGTGATTACATCGGCGGATATGAGAATCAGCTCGAAGATTTCGCAGAGGGTGACAAGGAATACGAAGAAGCCAAAGCATTTTTAGCACAGGATCATGAGACGCTGATCAACATCATCTACAGCGAAGTGATGAGCAGAGCTGACAAGGGAACTGAAAAGCATCTGAGATTCGCGGGAAAGGATTTTATCACAGAGAGAATCGACAGAAGGCTTGCAAAATGGGGTTACTAAACAAGAGGCCCGCCACGGAGGTAACGATGGCACATCAAATCAAGGAGGACAAGCAATGAAATTTGAGATCACGAGCGAGGTCATAATTGATGGCATTGGAAAAGTAAAGCATGATCATGAACAGGATTTCGCAGAGAATAGCAATGTGTTTGGAAGGGTGCTGGAGTATCGAACATATATGCGCAACACTTTTCCGAATTGTGAATTTAGGTTGATATGTGCAAAGCAAAAAAAGGAGGGATGAAAATGGAAATCAGCGAAATCAGAAAACTGGCAGGCATCTCCAGGGCAGAGATGTGCAGGCGATATGGCATCCCCGTCAGAACGGCTGAGGATTGGGAGAATGGCAAGGGCAATGCTCCTCAGTATGTGCGGGATCTCCTGGAGCGTGCCGTGCGAGAAGATTATGGCATCATCAACCAGGAGGAGGAGAGGGCTTAGGCTCTCTCTTTTTTATGGTCTGCCGTGGGCAATTCTTGGGCAATTTTTATCCAATCTGCGTGATATGATACCATTGTGAGTGGTAAAATTTTGAGAAACAAAAGTGGCGGAGAGCCTATATATCAAGGGCAATCCGCCAAATTACTGCGTTTCTTTATGGAGTCGGGGTGACAGGATTCGAAAATGTCACTAATTGCAATAAATGCCCGTATTGAATGGGGTTTGCGATTTCTCTTGGGCAATCCTTGGGCAATTTTGTCAGAGGATTGATTGCTTGAGCCTTTCCACGGCGAGTCTTTTGGCACGCTCCTGCTCCTCTTTGATGGAGTATGCGTACACGGATCGCATCACGGCATCCGTTTTCCATCCGCCAAGGGCCTGCGCGGTCTGGGCATCAGTCAGAGTGAGCATCTTTGCGGCGAAATAGTGGCGGAGTTTGTGCATGGAGAATCGAGGGATTCCAAGTTTGTCCTGCACAGCATTCAGCTTTTCGGTGATCCCGCCTGGCTTGCGTTTATAGACATATCCTTGGGCATGGATCATGGCGGCGATCTCTGCAGGAATGTAGATGTCGCGTTCCGATGCCGTGGTCTTGGTGGACTTGATCACCTTTTTTCTGCCAGAATCAATGGCGAGGGCCTTGTTGATGTGAACTGTTCCATCTGGATCGACATCAGCAGGCTCCAGGGCGAGCAGTTCTCCTCTCCGAAGGCCGTGGCAGGCAAGAATCGTGGCAATGTAATACTCAGAGCCGCGCAATTCTTCCAGGATGCGTCTGACATCATCGTCAGAGGGCATATATGGCTCTATTTTGCGATTTTGCGGCAGTGTGGTATAAATCTTCATCTCTGGACGAAAAGTGCCTAAAATCGCCGAAATAAAGCCATGATAATTGCGTACTGTCTTGGGTGAGTGATCTGCAGACAGTTCATTGATCTGCCTGTTGATGGCGATCTGATCAATGCTGTCGATGTGCATGGCAATAAACCACGGAGAGAGCCTGTGTTTTGTCAGAGAATATTCGCGTATCGTGTTGGGTGACAGCACGTTTGATTTCATCTCAATATACTTGTCGCAGGCATCGGAGAATGTGAGCGTTCCGTGCGGATGGTCACTCTCTGATGCCATTTTTGCATTTAGGGCATCCTCTGCCTCGCGCTTAGTCGGTTTATGGTCAAAGGTGATCCGATATCGCTTGCCATTCCTCATGACGGATGCGCGATATGATCCAGATGAGAGCTTTTCGATGGTCATGGTGAATCCTCTTTATGGATTGGCTCCCTGCGGAAAACAGGGAGCCTTTTTTTATCAGAATAGTATTGAAAATGTTATGATGGGCGATATAAGGCCCAAAATTATTGACATAATAATGATTATTGTCAATCTGACTGATGGCTTTTCTGGTTTTTTCCCGCGCATTGCGTCGAACACAAGGCATAACACAGATAAAAACGCAAACCATACGGCAGTGTAAATAACAGCCAAAATTATATATGTCACTGCTAAAGTTATCATACGCAATATCTCCATCCATTAAATTTTCCAGGTGTTGCCGCAATTCTGGCATACGCACATGGTCTTGTTTTTGGTGTATAATTGCTGTTTTTTCTTTCCAAAGATGGCAAAAATGAGCGCAGGAACGGTGAATGTAAGCCATTTTATGGGGATCCACCACCATCCGATACAGAGCCACCAAATGATTCCATGACGCTGATTCTTGATCTTGATGTCCTGCACAATCTGAGTAGTTACATTTTGACTTTGACACTTAGGGCATACCATACGCAAATCCTCCTTTTGTTGATTTATGTTTTTACATCATAGAAATCCCATTCTTTTTGCGAACAAGGCCAGGACGAAGATGAGTCCGACAATGATTGCAATGACAATATTGGTTGTTTTATTCTTTTCGATAATGTCCAGTGCGTCATCTCCTTTGGTGGAATTAATTATTGCGCAAATGGCAACATATGTGATGACACTCCCGATGAGCCATAGCACGGCAATTCCCAACATTCCCAAAATAAAATCCATGCCATCCTCCTATTCTTTGTGAAACCTGCAGTTTTCGCATCTTTCCATCTGCTTTTTGACCATATCAAGCAGGCTGTCAATTCTCGCGTCTTTTTTCGCGATCTGATCTGATCGAAAATCTATGATAGAGTCAAATTTCTGCCGCTCCTTCTCCAGTTTCTCATGATAGTGCAATTTTTCATAGGCAAGCTGATCCTTTAGTTCGCGCACCTGGCTCTCCAGTTCCTTGATGCGCTCAATCTTGTATTTAAGAATTGCCTTCACTGCCTGCTCATCTGCCGTATCGTCTGCATCTATTGTCTCGATGTCCAGGAGTACCTTGGCGATGGGACGGATCGTTTCATCATATTTAAAGTGTTTCTCCTCTGATCCGTCAGCAAAAATGCGGGACAGCGTGGATTTGGATGAATAATCGCCATTTTGCTCCATCAGATTGAGGATGTCCTGCAGGGACAGTTGTTTCTCTGCACGAACCTCTTTCAGTTTCATGATGATTTCTCTGGTGTTTGTCATGGTGTTTTCTCCTGTTTTATAAATGAAACGGACTTTTCACTGGTGGAACTTCTCTCCCTGGAGCGGCAGTGATATGATGATCATATCAAGCAGATCGGAGGACAGTGCCGTGACAAAGGATGATTTTATCATGTTGTATGCTCAAGCAAGTGAGGATGTCAGACAGATGGTTTCTCATATCCTAGAAGTAGGTCGATTGCCTGCTGAATGTCGGCAGGAGCCTGCAGATACCTCTCCCAACGATCATACGCATCCTGCGGCACAGTCGGATTCATGACAATAGTATTCTCAATATCAACATCATCTCTAAAAAAATAATCTGTAGACACACCGAAAAAATCTGCAATCTTCTGGGCCTTGTCTTGTTTTGGCTTGCTTCTGCCAGATTTCCAGTCAGAAAAGGTCGATTTTCCTATGCCCGTGGCTTTGGACACATCTGAATCCTTTATATTCTTGCTATCTCTCAACAAACAATACTTTTCATAAGATGTCATCTCATCATCTCCATCAAAAGTTCTGAAATCCGCACAAAATGGTATTGACAAGTTATGAAATCAGTATTATTATGGTCTTGTGAGGTTCTGATATCATAACTCGATTTAATAGGGATTGTGGTGATTTCTATTATAACTGAAATCAGAACTAATTGCAACAAAAAGTTCGGAAAGGAGGATTATTTATGTATCAGAAGTATGTCGAACTTCGAGACAAAAAGGGCGTGACTGATTATCGTGTCGCAGTTGATACGGGCATCAATAAATCGACCTTTACGGATTGGAGTACAGGCAGGAGCGCACCAAAGATTGAGAAACTGGCAAAAATCGCGGCGTATTTCGATGTCCCGATTGAGTTTTTCATCAGCCAGGGAGGTGACAGCTAATGCCGAAGATTTATGTCAACGAGTACGAGCGCAGGATCTCAGCGTTCCGCAGATGGCACAAGGGCAGGCGGGCGGAGGAGGATGTCAGCCAGGCAGACCTTGCGAGGGAGTTGGGCATCGGTCAGACTGCCGTATCTGCAAAGTTGAAGATCAAGGGTTCGGATCAGTCAGTCATCACCTATCGAGACCTGCTGTGTTTTTTCAAGGCAGTCAATGCCACGGATGAAGAAATCGTGAGATTTATGAGATTGTGAGGAGGGATTTGAATGAAAAACTTAATCATATCAATTTTATCCGCGATTCTGATCACTGGCATGGACTTCTGGGAGTTTGACAAGGCATCAGACAGGCCCTTGATCACGGCGGCGATTGTCCTGGTGATTTTTATCATCATAACATCGTTTGAATCATGGCTGAAGGATCGCAGGCTCAAGAGGATTCGGGTGAGGAGATTTGCTCGAAAGGTATCTGAAATGAAAAACAGACCATGACGCGCTTTGGGAGGCACCGACATGATCTGTAAACACTGTAGCAAGTGTGTGTCTTTATTGTAACACGCACGGAAAGGATATGTCAATGAAAAAGGAATTAGTGATTGCTTGGATGGACAAACTGATTGAGGAATGGTATCAGATGCGGATGCTTCGGACGCTTTGTGATGGCGGCGGACAGGAATATGCATCCTATATCGGATTGAGTTCTGACATGGAGATTCACCTTGATTTCGGTAGGGAAAGCGACAAGGAAGAAATCACCAATATGGCATTTTATGTCGGTGCAGAGATCGTTGAGGATGATCGTGATGACAGATTCACTTGCTTTTCGTTTATGTATCGCGGATTCAAGTTCTTTGCCCTGGACAGAAAGGAGACGGAATGAGCGAATGCAGAGTGTGCGGCGCGAATTGTGATCCTGGCGATCTGCGGCAGGGAGTATGCGATGACTGCAGAAGCGCAGAGGTTGAGTTTCACATCCTGCCAAAGACCACTGATCAGAGGCGGAAGGCAAATATTGAGAGAATGGAAAGGAGCAGGACATGGCATCTTTATACAATCTGACAAATGAATATGTGACATTGATGGAGTGGATGAGCGATCCCGAAACGGATGCACAGGCCATCCAGGACACGCTTGACGGAATCCAGTACGAACTTGAGCAGAAGGCAGAGGCATATTGCATGGTGATCCGTCAGTTTGAGGCTGACGCAGAGGCATACAAGAAGGAAGAGGAGCGGTTCAGCCAGAAAAGGGCGATCTGCGAGAACAATGCCAAGCGCATGAAAGAGGCTCTGATGAAGGCAATGGTTGCCACTGGACATGATGACAAGAACGGACTCACGGCGGGCCTTTTCAAGTTGAAAGTTGCAGGCAACGGCGGCAAGATGCCGCTCAAGATAACGGGCGAGGTGCCGAGCCAGTTTGTAAAGATGGTTCCGCAGAATGACACGGATGGCATCAGATCATTCCTTGAGAGCCTGGGAGAGGGCGATACCTGCGCATGGGCGCACTTTGAGCCGAGAGGCACGCACCTGTCCATCAAGTGAACCTGCGAATGGATTTGCGGGTTGCCATTTTATGAAGTAGGAGGATCAAGATGAATATTTACGAATCAATATCTGCCGTGATGGGCGAGATCGGAGCCATCGGCAAGAACAGTCGCAATCAGCAACAAGGATTCATGTATCGCGGTGTTGATGCCGTGATGAATGCCATCAATCCTGCGCTGACAAAATACAAGGTCTTTGTGGTGCCAGAGGTCATGGAGCAGACCAGGGAGGAGCGCACCACGCAGAAGGGCGGCCTTTTGATCTACTCGATTTGCAAGATGAAATACACATTCTATGCAGAGGATGGATCAAATGTGACTGCCGTGGTCATCGGTGAGGGCATGGACAGCGGAGACAAGGCCACCAACAAGGCCATGAGCATCGCATTCAAGTACGCCTGTTTCCAGGTGTTCTGCATCCCCACGGAGGAGATGCGCGATCCAGATGCGGACAGTCCAGATCCCGCTCCCAAGCGTCAGAAGCCGAAGGAGGAGGACGAGATTATCTCTGACAAGGATCTGACCACTCTGCGAGAGGTTCTGAGCGGCAAGGGCATCAACGAGGAGACAGTCAAGAGCCTTTACAAGCTCGATGCTCTTGAGAAGATGACCAAGAAAAAATACGCGAATGTGATGCAACACATTGATGATATCAAGGCAAAACAGGAGGAGAAAAAATGAATTCAGTGCAATTGGTTGGGAGACTGACAGCAGATCCCAAGACATACAATGCCAACAGCGGCAGTGTGATCGTGAGTTTTAGCGTTGCCTGCGACAGAAGATTCAAGCAGGAAGGTCAGCCAGATGCGGACTTTATAAACTGCAAGGCATTTGGCAAGACTGGCGAGTTCGTGGAAAAGTACTTTCACAAGGGAATGCGCATCGGACTGCAGGGACGGATTCAGACGGGGAAATATGAAAAAGACGGGCAGACATACTACACCACAGAGGTGATTGCAGAGAACGTTGAGTTCACGGAGAGCAAGAACGGCGGACAGCAGGGCCAGACGCAGGCACAGACACACGGCGGCGCAAATGATGGATTTATGAACATTCCAGACACCATCGATGAGGATTTGCCTTTTGTATAGGAGGAAAAAATGGCAGGTGGCGCACCAATAGGAAATGGCAATCATTATAAACATGGTCTATCTCACACAAGGATCGACAATATTTATAAAGGGATGGTGAGTAGATGTTATCACCATCAAAACAATCGTTTTAAGAATTACGGAGCAATGGGCGTGACAGTGTGTGATGAATGGTTGCATGATAAAAAAACGTTTTTCTCATGGGCGTTTCAAAATGGGTACACCGATTCATTAACACTAGACAGAATTGATGTGTATGGAGATTACGAACCAGAGAACTGCAGATGGGTTTCATATCAAGAGCAAGCAAATAACAAGAGAAATAATCGCGTACTCATGATAGATGGGATTTCACACACAATGGCTGAATGGTCGCGTATATCTGGCATTAAAAGTGGAACAATACATTCGAGATTAAAAAAAGGATGGACTGCAAAAGACGCAGTATGGAAGGCAATACCATGATCATTCAAATCGATTCTCGCGAGAAACAAAAAGAATTGAATCGTATTATTCCGCAAATTGAATCTATGGGAGTGAAGTGGTTCAAATCAAAAATGTACTGCGGCGATTATCAGAGCATGGACAATCCAAGACTCTGCATTGATCGGAAAAAAGACCTGCAGGAATTGTGCGGGAATGTCTGCCAACAGCATGAGCGGTTCCGCGCGGAGCTGATCCGTGCGAGGGAACTGGGCATCAAGATCATCATACTGTGCGAGCATGGTCACGGCATCACCTGCCTGGAGGATGTGATCTTCTGGCAGAATCCGAGACGCAAGGTCAGAGAGTATGTTGACGGAAAGTGGCAGACCTTCGAGACCAAGGCCATGAGGGGCGAGCATCTGTATAAAATTCTCAGTACGCAGATGGAAAGATATGGCGTGGAGTTTGAGTTCTGTGATCCTGGCGAGACTGGCAGACGGATCGTGGAACTGTTAGGAGGCGCAGATGAAGAAGAAACCGATTGAATATGTTGTGTATAAGTACGGGAGCGAGATCGCAAGGACAATGGCTGTGTCAAGCATACAGGCCATCAACAATGTGAGATATTCGAGGCGCGGAATCATCGGGATGTGGCAAGAGGATGACGCATATGCATACAAGGCCGTGCCATCGGTGGTGATCGAGTGCAGAAAATACTGCGAGGAATGCAAGAAGGAATCTGTGGACTTTGAACAGATGAGGTTGCCCATATGACAGTCGAGGAAATCAAGCAACAGTATTCCATGCAGGACATCCTTGATATGTACGGCATCAGAAAAAATCGGGCGGGATTCATCCACTGTCCATTCCACCAGGGAGACAGAACCGCATCATGCAAGATCTATCCGAAAGACTTTCACTGCCATGCCTGCGGCGCAAATGGTGACATCTTCAGTTTCGTGCAACAGATGGAACATTGTTCTTTCAAGGATGCATTCAAGCGTCTGGGAGGCTCATATGAGACCAAAACGGACAGAGAGCGTGATTTATACCACTACAAGCTACAAAAGGCAAAGGAGAGCCGAATACGGCGCGAAAAGAGGCTGATTGAGCAAAAGAAAATGGTTCTGCAGAGCCTGCATGAGAACAGGTTGTTAAAAGATCACATGGAGGTTTTTTCTGACGCATGGTGCAGGGCCGTGAACGGATTTGAGCGAGATTTAATAGCTCTGGAGGAAATCAACAATGAATTAAGAGGAAATTATCATGACAGTTGAAGAAATTGCAAAAATAGACAATGAAAAGAAACTCCTGTCAGATGATGTCATGAATGAGGTTTTCGATGAGGCAAACGAGGTCACAAGGACAAAATTGCTGATTGCTCTCCGTGACAGGGCGATGGCTCTGAGGTGCGCAAGCAAGTTTGACATGATCGTCAATGCCTGGAAGAAAATGGAGCGGCAGATTGAAAAAAGCAGAAAAGCGATGGCGCAGACTCAGCCACCACCAAACGACAATTTTACGTCATTTGACTACTTTGACGATGGTCACGAACTTGCCTGCGGTGCGTGGGTGGCGGATCAGAACGGCGTGTGCGGATATGATATGTTCGGCAAGCACATCGCCTGTTATCATCCGATATTGATCACCAAGACGCTCACCAATGCTGAGTCTGGCAACGAAAAGGTTCGCCTGGCATTCAGAAAAGGGAGTTTCCAGTGGCGCGAGATCACCATTGACAAGGGCGTGATCGCATCTGCGAGCAAGATCGTGGCTCTGGCAGACAAAGGCATATCAGTCACATCAGAGAGCGCAAAGCTCCTGGTGCGATATCTGTCAGACCTTGAAAATCTAAATATGTTTAGCATCGATAGGGGCGTATCAACAAGCAAGTTTGGATGGATCGGCGAGGACTTTATGCCGTATGACCAAAACATCGAGTTTGACGCACAGGAGCAGTTTAGGGAGCTGTGCGAGAGCCTGGAACCATGCGGGGACTTTGAAAAATGGAAATCTCTTGTGTTGGAGATTCGGAAGGGCGGCAGGTATGAGCCAAGACTCTACATGGCAGGCGCATTTGCATCAATCCTGCTAAAACCGCTCAATATCCTGCCATTCATACTCAATATTTATGGAGCGTCTGGCGGAGGCAAAACTGTGTCAATCATGATTGCGACATCCATCTGGGCGAGTCCGTCAACGGAACATTCATACATGGCGGATCCCACGGACACGATGGTCGGATTTGAGAGGAAAGAAAACACGCTCAATCACCTGCCATTGGTCTTGGATGATCTGTCAAAGACCAGAGACAAGTATGCAGACGGATTCACGGATCTTGTTTACATGATCTGCTCTGGCAGAGGCAAAGGGCGATCCAACATCAATCTGGGACTCAATAAGATTGCCACCTGGCAGAACATCTGTCTTACAAACATCGAAAGGCCGCTTGCCACTGAGACGATGCGCGGAGGTGCCATCAACAGAATACTCGATTTTGAGATGGATGAGGGCGGCATCTTCCAGAATGGCAACAGGGTTGTGTCGATCATTAACAATCATTATGGTTGGGCGGGAGAGAAATTCGTGCGGACAATCCAGGGCATGGAGGCGGACGAGATCAAAGCCATCTATCAAGAGTATCTGACCAAGATCAAGTCAGTGGCGGAGGATATGGGAGACGAAAAGGAAGAAAAGCAGATCATTCCTCTGGCTGTCCTGCTCACGGCAGACAAGATCGCGACAGATACCATCTTTCAAGATGGAGTGTACCTTGACATCGAAAAATGCGTCAGACAGCTTAAAAGCAGGAAAGATGTGTCAGAGAATGAGCGGGCCTATGATTTTATTCTGTCAGAGATTGCAGTCAATTCCAACAGGTTCGTGCCAGATGACGAAGGGAACTACAAGGGCGAGTGTTGGGGGAAGATTGAGGACGGATATGCGATCATCATCCGCACGGCATTCAACAGGATGTGCGAGCGAGGCAATTTTTCTGACAAGATGTTTCTGCAGTGGGCAAAAAAGGAAGATTTGATCCAGACAAACGCAAAAGGTGATCCGACAAAATCCTGCCGATTCGGTGACAGCTCCCCGCGATGCGTCTGGCTGAAGATGTCACGAGGAGAAAATGACCAAATTCAAAAGGATGATTTTATTAAAATTGACGAGGATTTGATGAAAGACTTGCCTTTTGCATGAAAAATGTGACGCTGTGACGCTTGTGACGCAGGAAAACATAGTCTTTATATACGGCAAAAAAAAATATGGAAAGTTGGATATTTTTTTCCGCGCGTATGAGACATACTTTTTTAGCGTCACAGCGTCACAAAATGAAAATACATGGCTCAAAGCCTTATAAAATAAGGGTTTTTTGTGTGACGCAAATTGAGTTTTAAAGCGTCACAAAGCGTCACAAGCGTCACGGAAATGACAGATTGAGAGGTGTATGCATGGACGAGAAGGAAATCATAAAAGAGTTATTTAAGGATATTTACAACATACAGATCAGATATATGTTCATTCCTTTGGATGAGTATCTCATGGGCCACCTGGAGCGCGAGTTTGTTGAATTAAGAAACAAGTACAAGGTTCACGGCGAGGCCATTGATTATCTCTGCAGGGGATTGTGCGGGGCGTTGATCGTCTACAAAAAACGAAAGGAGACAAAAAATGGTAAAAAGGATCAAAAAGATCAGTGAGGAGAGATACAAGGAACTTGTGAAAATGGATCACGCGGACGCAGTGTCTGCTATGTTGGCAGAGGCATATGTGGATTGGCGTTGCGGATATGGCATATATGGATGCAATCCTGTTGAGCAGAACGGGGAGTTTTTCATCGAGTATGTCACTGGTGATTCGTGTGATTAGGAGGACGGCATGGAAGATAGACAGATGACATTGTTTGAGGAGCCTGTAAGCGAGATTTCCGATGATGCTCCAGAGTTTGTGCAGAATGCGTGGCGGAAAGCCAAGCAAGACCAAAAAAGGAATTTTTCAGAACTGCAATCACTTGATTATGAGGTTAAACTTGAACGACAGACGGGCAAGGCGATGGAGTTTCTGATTGAAATGGAAAAGAGAGGATATACGACGCACGTAAGCGTTGGCGGATTAGATTCCATCACTCTTTTTGTCTGGCTTAGAAGTATCGGGATCAATTCTCCTGGAATCAGCGTATCAAGTTTGGAAGATAAAGGAAATCAAGCCGTACACAAAGCCCTTGGCCTGGAAATCATAAAGCCTTACAAAACAAAGGCACAAGTGTTGCAGGAGTGCGGATTTCCAGTCATAAGCAAGCGTATTGCGGGAAAGATTGACCTACTCCAACACCCAACGGAGGACAACAAGACTGTTCGCCATGCCATCATCACGGGAGAATGCGGAGAGTTAGGACATTTTGCAAAGAATAGTCGCATGAAGCTCCCGCAGAAATGGTTGCAGAAGTTTGGCGGATACGAAAACGAAAACGAGGGCGTACACTACGAGAAGCCCGATTTTCTTGTCAGCAACGATTGCTGTTATTGGCTGAAAGAAAAGCCGTGCGATGATTGGGCGAAGGATCACAAGTCGTATCCGTATCTTGGAATGATGGCATCAGAGGGTGGTCAACGCGAGGAGGCACTTGTGGAGCATGGTTGCAATTATTATGGGGCCACGGTCATGAGATCGGCACCTTTCGCAATATTCATGCGGAACGACATCCTTCGGTTGGCTCTGGAGATGGACAAGTGGTATCACAATCACCTGGAAATATTTGAGCAACAGTATCTTGAACAGCCATACAGCAGAGATAAGGACGGAAAAGTGATCCCGTACAAACCGATCGAGAGCATCATTCCTACGGCATACGGAGAAATCAAACAGCATCCCAACGGAGATTATTATACCACGCGAGCCAACAGGACGGGGTGTTCCATGTGCGGTTTCGGAATCCATCTGGAAGAAAGACCACACAGATTTGATCGTTTGCGCGAGGACAATCCTGGCGAGTGGGAGTATTGGATGAAGCGATGCGTCAAGGATCCCGTGACGGGCGAACAGTACGGATGGGGAAAGGTGCTTGACTACATCGGCGTGGGTTGGGAGGACATTCCCGCAACGCAGATCACGATCATGGATTGGATGAAAAGAGGTGATTAAGATGCCGAAAGTAAATCTTTACAACATCGTAACAAATGACGCATACGAGATCCCGATTGCGTGTGATCTTGTCGGCGCAAGGGAGGCAGGCCAGTTCCTTGGTTTGAAAGAGGAATATGTGTGGAAATGCACCTGCACTGGCAGGTGGTCTCATCTGCGCAAGGAAAAGGCCGTGATTGTCGGGACGAAGGAGGACATCAGCGAGTGAAAATATACATATCTGGCAAGATCACTGGCACAACGGACTATATGGAGCGGTTTGCGGTAGTAGAGGCCCGCTTGACGGAGCAGGGACATTCGGTCATCAATCCTGCTCGCGTGAACGGATGCCTGCCGCCAGATACCACCTATGAGCAATACATGGATATGTGTTTTTGTATGCTCAAACAGGCAGAAGCGATCTACATGATGCAGGGTTGGCGGAATTCGCCTGGAGCTTGTCGCGAGTTTGGTTATGCAATGGGGATAGACATGATCATTATGGAGGAATAGCGATGTTTGAGTTGTATATGATGATTTTTCTGTGTATCATCATCACGATTGGCGTGGGTGTGCTTGCACTCAGCCTGTATGCCGCATGGGTGGTTCTGATGCATGATCTGGAGGAAAAGGAGGACTAACATGGAAGTATTTATAGCATTCTGCATCGGTTTTATCATCGGTGGAATTTTTGGAGTGATTATCATGGCAATCGTTGTTGGAGCAAAGAAAAGCCGCGGAGGTTACTTCCTGCCAGATGATGATTAAGGAAAGTGAGGATAAGGAATGACACGGGAAGAAAAAGAAAATGTATTGCATTGCTTACGAGCCCTAATTGACGAGGCTGTGTGTGAAGAATGCAATTTGTACGGAACGACAGGAACAGACCATTGCGAAGCTGATTGTGTAAGGTTGGCAATCGAAGCCTTGCAGACGGAGCATTGTGAGGATTGTATCAGCAGACAAGCGGCGATCAGTGAGATCAAAAAACTGTATGTGAAGAATCCCAAAACTCAAGATGAATATGCATATAATGATGCCCTGGATCTGGCAGATGAGATGATCCATGATATGCCATCAGTCAGTCTGCAGGATGTCATTCGGTGCAGTGATTGTGTGCATTATGCGAAAAGCTCTGGTATGTGCGAGCGCAATTATAATGACAAGGTTTTCAGAGAAATGAATTTCTATTGTGGATTTGCGAAGAGAGAAATGGAGGAGAACTAATGACAGGCAGGGATTGCAAGGATTGCAAGAAGTGCAAAGGTATCAGAGGGTTTATGGCAGAGTGCATAGCGACATACATTAACGAGAATGAGGAATTGCTTTTTGTCATCAGAGATGGCGAAACAACGCGGAGCCACGCCAAAAAGTGTGAGTTTTATGAGAAAAAGGAGGGAGAGTGAATGATCATTGAATTTCATCACGGGGCATTGGCAGACGATTATGAAACACAAGCAAATCATCAAGGATTCACATATGGAGAGAATGCGGAATTTGTCAACAAGGTCGGTTTTGGCATAGTTGCCGCACGGATTCACGGAGTAATCACCGATTCTGAGTATGATAAAATTCTTGCGAGATTCCAGAAGAAAATACTTACTAGCAAGGAGTATTTGAAGAAGATGCAGGAGGGTGAGGAATGAATGATTTAATCAGCAGACAGGCGGCGATGGATGCGATGTGCGACAAATGTCCAGTATATGATTGCATCAATAAATGCCCTGCATATTATGCTTTATATCATTTGCCATCAGTCAATGAGAAATCTGGGCATATGTATTGGGTGCAGTATGATGCAAATCCTAGAATCGGGAACTGGCACTGCTCCAGATGCAGAAACACTATTCCGATTGGGAACCATGCAAAATCCTTTTTTAAGTATTGCCCGTCATGCGGGGCAAAGATGGAGGAGAATGAATGACAGTAGCAGAAGCGATTGATAACATAAATACCATACGCGATGATATTTACGCAGAAGATGGCTATGGTCACGAAACACAGGAATACGCGGACGGACTTGAATCCCTTGATATGGCAATCCGCTCCCTTGAGGCGTGGGAAAAAGTCAAGGCAGAAATAACGGAGTATGGCAACCTTTGCGTTGTATATATCATCAAGGGGAATACGGAGAAAGACATTGAGGATATTGTCGCAAGTGTGCTAAGTCAAGAGAAATCGCAGATATTGCATATCATCAACGAGCACTTAAAGGGGGTGACCAAATGAAAAAGTATTATTTCTATTTAGGTTATAGTGACGGAAGTGGAAAGCCACATGGATATATCGTTAAGTGTTATACAAACGAACAATATTTGCGTTATACAAAATGTGGTCTTGTGCTTGTGCTAATTGGCAAACAGGAGGTGACGGAATGAAATTCATAGCATTGGTTGAATATGACTATCCCGTGGAACACAAGCCGCCCGTCAAGGCTGAATTGGTGTTGCATGGTGACAGGGTTGAAACGGAGAATGTTAAGATTATTGCCGTGGACAGAAGCGAATCGGGCGTGTGGATAACGCGAATTGATGATAAGGGGCAATTCAGAGGCTATAAGTGTTCAGAATGCGGATGTAAAAAGATAGGTGATGAGGGCGAGTGGGTTGAGTTGATTGATTATAAATATCAGTATTGCCCGAATTGCGGAACATTTATGACGAACGGGGGTGACGCAGAATGAGCGTATTGATTAAAGGCATGGAAATGCCAATGGTTTGTCGAACATGTCAGTTTCTTTTATACATAAACCATTATGACGAATTGGGAGTGTGTGGAAGAACAAGAAAGGATGTAACGCAGATTAGAGATAAGCGTGATGAAGATTGTCCGTTGATTGAAATTCCACCTGAGCATGGCGATTTGATTGACCGTAACAAAATAGCGTTTGATAATTGGAGCGTGGATGGTCATGTGTGTGCTAACAGGCAAGACATTTTAAATATGCCCGTGATTGTTCCGAGAGAGGAGGATGACGATGAATAAATATCCAGACATGGACGAGATGATTGAGGGATGCAGGAAGATACAGAAACCATATGAGGACATCAGATTCGCAATCGGTGTTGGCAGGGTTGTTCCGATGCTTGGCAAGAAGAAGATCATGCGCGAGGCGATGGACTACATCAAGCAGACGGACGGATTCATCGGTGTGCATCCCATTGACCTGTGGCACAATCTGCTAGTGTATGACACGCTCAACAATGCCAAGGGAGCAAGAAACCTGCTGAAGGCTAAAGGGTGCCAGGTCGGAAATGTTGTGCCGATCCTGGTGCCGAGAATGCCGCCATACGATGACGAGGATAGCGAGGGAGGATTGATTGCAGATGACTAAAAAGGGCGATTTCGAGGAGTATCTTGAGAAGTACTGCCAGAAGCACAAGATCAGCGCGGCGGAGGCAGAGACGCACATCATCGTGCAGGAATATAAAAAGGTTTGCGAGGAGCGCAATGCCGAAAAAACGGGAGGACAGCATGGAAATCAAGGAACTGAAAATTAAGGATCTGAAACCATATAAGAAAAACGCGAAAAAGCATCCCGCTGACCAGGTGGATCACATTGCCAACAGCATCAAGGAGTTTGGATGGCAACAGCCTATCGTGATTGACAAGGACAATGTGGTGGTGATTGGTCACGGCAGGCTCCTGGCGGCGAAGAAACTCAAGCTCGCGTCAGTGCCGTGCGTCTATGCCGATGGCTTGACGGATGAGCAGATCAATGCCCTGCGTCTGGCGGACAAAAAGACAAACGAGTCGGAGTGGGATCTTGATCTCCTGGGAGATGAACTTGATGACATCCTTGACATCGACATGACAAAATTCGGTTTCAGCATCCTTGATGACGATGAGGGGCAGGTTGAGGTTGTCGAGGACGAGATGCCAGAGGAAATTGAGGCAAGGTGTTATCTGGGAGACATCTGGCAGTTGGGCGATCACAGACTGATCTGCGGTGACAGCACAGATGTGAACGTGATTGAAAAGCTGATGGACGGGCAGAAGGCCGATATGGTTTTCACTGATCCGCCATATGGCATGAACCTTGACACGGACTACAGTGACATGAAAAATCACCTTGATTTCGCAAAGGAAAAGGGATTCACTGGCGGAAAAAAGTATGACCAGGGCAAGGTGGACGAGTTCCATCCAGAGATGATCAATGCAGTGTTTGCCATCGATGCAGACGAGATGTTCATGTGGGGAGCTGACTACTATGCGGAGTTGTTGCCCAATAAAAACGATGGTTCCTGGATCGTCTGGGACAAGAGGGCAAATGGCAATGACAACATCGAGGAAGATTATTCCTCAGATAAAATGTATGGCTCCTGCTTTGAGTTGTGTTGGAGCAGGAAGAAGCACAAGCGCGACATTGCCAGAGTGAAATGGGCGGGCGTGTTCGGCACGGAGCAGGAGTTTGATCACAAAAGACATCATCCTACTCAGAAGCCTGCAAAACTGGCGGGATGGTTCCTTAACAGATACAGCAAAAAGGGAAATCTGATCGTGGACATCTTTGGAGGAAGTGGTTCGACACTGATTGCCTGCGAGCAGACGGGCCGCAGATGCTTCATGTGCGAGCTTGACACTCACTACTGCGACATCATTCTTCAGCGTTGGGAGAATCTCACTGGAAAACAGGCCGTGCGCCTCACGGAGGGCAGTGATGGACAAGATGCGTGATCTCTTTGTCTCAGAGATGGATCGCCTGCGTGATGCCATCGCCAGGACGGATTCGGAGAGCCTGCGGCGTGATTACGAAAAAGCCTTAAAGCGCATGAGGCGTGACCTGCGCGATTATGATCGTTTTCACGCTCAGACCACTACATCTTGTGTTGGCGGAAAAATATGACCACAACATATTGTGTTTTCTGAAAATGTGTGATATGATTAAATAGAGTAAGTCTATTTTATGATTTATTTGTTTCATGATGACTATTGCCCGAAGAACTGAGGTGATTTGTATGCCAGGCGGCAGACCTAAAAAAGAAATAGATAAAACTGAATTCGAAAAGCTCTGCGCTCTGCAATGCACATACACGGAGATTTGTGCATGGTTCGATGTGACGGACAAAACATTGAATGCATGGTGCAATCGGGAGTATGGAATGAATTTTTCCGATGTTTTTGCGATAAAAAGGGAGCGAGGGAAAGTTTCTCTCCGCAGGGCGCAATTTCGTCTGGCTGAAAAGAATGCGGCAATGGGCATCTGGTTAGGCAAGCAGTACCTGGATCAGAAGGACAGCGTGGAATATGAGGACAAAGAGGCCATCACAAGATTGGATGCGATATTAAATGGAATCGTTAATAAAGCTAAGTCAGAGGCAGAATGAGTATTCTGTTTATATTCACACAAACAAGACAAACGGCAAAAAGTATGTCGGGATAACAAGACAGAATCCGCAAAGGAGATGGCAAAAAGGATGCGGCTATGAAGGCACACTTTTTGGAAATGCCATAAAAAAATATGGATGGGACGGATTCGAGCATGATGTGATATTGACAGGAGTATCAAAAGAGATTGCCTGCGAGACAGAAATAGCATTGATATCTATGTATGGCACGAATGACAGATGCCGTGGATATAATATATCGAGCGGCGGAGAAACTGCTGATGCATTGATTGTGAAAACAGGCGAGGATCATCCGAATCATCAGAGAGTCAAAATGATTGATCCAAAGACGGGAGAAATCGTGAGGATATTCGGCGCACAATCCGAGGCGGCTAGAATAATGGGCATAAACCGAAAAGGGATCACTAAGGCTTGCCTGGGCAAAGGATGTGCTACATACAAAGGTTATATTTGGGAGTATGCAGATAAGGACTATAAAAGACCTATAAATCCAGGAGTCGGAAACTACGATCACTCGAAAATGAATAAGCGTGTTTTTATGGTTGATGCTGATGGAGTAGTCCATGAATTTGAGAGCGTAAAGGCCGCAGGAAAGAAACTTGGAATGCGACCTAACACCATATCTCGATATATTACGGGCGTTAGAAACGATCCGAGCGGGAGGAGGTGGTGCTATGCTTAAGTTCTCAGCGAAGCAATTGGAATATATCCGAAATGCGAATTACAGATGGAATCTTAAGGTCGGTTAGGCGCGGTTCGATCTGGAAAGTCATATGTGGATGTCAATGCGGTGATTCCATACAGACTGCGCCAGGTTCACGGCAAGCCAGGACTCAATCTGATCCTGGGCGTGAGCAGGGAGACGATAGAGAGAGATGTTCTTCAGCCAATGCGGGAGATGTTTACTGATCGTCTTGTCGGAACCATCAACGGACGCAACATCGCGAGGGTGTGCGGCGAGGATGTGTATTGCCTGGGCGCGGAGAAGATCACGCAGGTGGCAAAGATCCAGGGTATGTCCGTGAAATACTGCTATGGAGACGAGATTGCCAAGTGGAATCCAGAGGTTTTTGCCATGCTCCAGTCGCGTCTGGACAAGGAATACTCCATGTTTGACGGATCATGCAATCCAGAGTCTCCTGGACACTGGCTCAAATTGTTTATTGATCGGCCCGACATTGATGCATATATCCAAAAATACACGATATTTGACAATCCATTCCTGCCGAAGGAGTTTGTTGAGAACCTCTGCAAGGAGTATGCGGGAACTGTCTACTATGGCAGGTACATCGAAGGTGAATGGACTCTGGCGGAGGGACTGATCTATCCCATGTACCAGGATGCCATTGACAGCGAGCCAGAGACGCAGGCAGAGAAATACTGTCTGTCAGTCGATTATGGCACCATGAATGCATTTTCGGCAGGTCTGTGGGGCAAATATGACAAGGTGTGGTATCGGATCAGAGAGTATTATTATTCGGGCCGCGACACTGGAGTGCAAAAGACGGATGAGGAGTATGCTGTTGCCCTGGACGCTCTGATTGAGCCGATCATGAAGGAGCGCGAGAAACAGCAGGGAGCATATCTCGAAAAGATGGAGACCATCATTGATCCGTCAGCGGCATCATTCATCACTCTGCTACGCAAGAAATCTTGGTACAAGGTTACGCCTGCAGACAATGCCGTGCTTGACGGAATCAGAGAAACGGCATCAGCCATCCAGACTGGCAAGATCAAGATATCACCATCCTGCAAGAACTGGCTCAAGGAGGCGCAGGGATATGTCTGGGATGCGTCATGTGAGACTGAGGATAAACCTCTCAAGGTCGGCGATCATGCAATGGATGACACAAGGTATTTTGTCAAGACCAAGCGCATCGCAGTCCATAAAGGCATTTATGTGCCATCGATTTATATGTAAATTCTTTTCTCATTGTTTTGTCATATGATACCTTTCGCCTGGTAGGGGAATCCTGTCAGCTTGTCGCTGTTGCGGAGGGAACCGCAAAAGAGCCATCGCACGGCTCGCCAGGTTTTCAACAATCAATTCTCTTTATGCGCAAAGGAGATAAAGACCATGATCACATATCAAGATTTGCAAGCCATTGGCGAGAATGATTCCGCCAAGATTGATTTTGTGCGAAAAGTCATCAACACGCACCAGTCAAGCGATCTGTATCGCACTGCAGTCACGGCATACAAGTATGATGCAAGGCAGAATGTGACGATTCTGCAGTATCAAAAGACCATCACCACAGTCACGGGACAGATCGTGCCAGACAAGTATTCCCCGAATCACAAGGTTGTGAGCAATTTCTTTGACAGGTTCGTCATTCAGCAGACGCAGTTCCTGCTTGGAAACGGCGTGACATGGAATGAGCCATCCACGGAGGAGAGCCTGGGCGAGGATTTTGATACCAGACTGCAGAAGGCAGGCAAGGATGCACTGATCGGCGGCGTGGCATTCGGATTCTGGAACCTGGATCATCTTGAGGTGTTTAAGGTGACTGAGTTCGCGCCTCTGTGGGATGAGGAGAATGGCTCCCTCAGAGCGGGCGTGCGTTGGTGGCAGGTTGATCCGTCAAAGCCACTGCGGGCCACCTTGTATGAAGAGGACGGATACACGGACTATATCTGGGATGCCAACAGTTCAAACGGCAGAGTGCTGAATGCGAAGAAGTCATACATCGTCAACATCGTCACGAGCGAGATTGACGGGATGCAGATCATGGACGGAGAGAACTATCCGTCATTCCCTATTGTGCCGATGTGGGGCAATCCACAGCATCAGAGTGAGATCGTGGGCCTGCAGGAGGGCATCGATGCATATGACATGATCAAGAACGGATTTGAGAATGATCTGGACAATGCACAGCTTTACTGGATCGTGCGCGGCGCAGGAGGCATGGATGACGCTGATCTGGCGCAGTTCCTGCAGAGACTGAAGATGACCAAAGCGGCGGCACCGATGGACGGGCAGGATGTGGAGGCAGTGACAGTCAACATCCCGTATGAGGCCAGGGAGAAACTCCTGGATCGCATCAAGGCTGATCTGTATGATGATTACATGGCACTTGACATCAAGGAAATTGCGTCTGGAGCGGCAACGGCAACACAGATCCGTGCGGCATACGAGCCGATGAATGCCAAGGCTGATCAGTTCGAATATTGCGTGATAGATTTTGTGCAGGGCATCCTGGCACTGGCGGGAATTGAGGATGCGCCGACATTCACCAGGTCGATGCTTGTCAACACGAGTGAGGAAGTGACCACAGTCCTGCAGGCGGCATCATATCTGCCCGATGACTACATCACGCAGAAGATTTTGACGATCCTGGGAGACGGAGACCAGGCGGATGACCTACTCAAGCAGATGGCGGCGGACGAGCTGTCCAGGGCGAGTGAGATTGACGAGACACAAGACGAGGATGTGGATGAATAATGGCTGTTCGAAAAACTGATCCTGCGCATGAGGAGACTGAGAGACTCCTGGCGGAGATGGAAAAGCGCATACAAAAGGAGTACACACAGGCGGAAAAGGAAATCCAGGCAAAACTGGATGACTACATGGCGCGGTTTGCGCTAAAGGATCAGAAGTGGCAGGAATGGGTCAAGGATGGCACCAAGACCAAGGAGCAGTACAATCAGTGGCGCATCGGTCAGATGGCTGTCGGACAGCGTTGGGAAAATCTCAAACAGACAGTCGCGGAGGATCTGTATCATGCTGATCAGCTTGCATACAGTACGATCAATCATTATCTGCCAGAGGTTTATGCCACAAATTTTAACTACGGCACATATGAGGCTGAGGCAGGCGCGAAGGTGGACACATCATTCACCTTGTATGATCGTCAGAGCGTGGAGCGTCTGATGAGGGATGATCCGACAATGTTGCCTGCTCCTGGCAAGAAGGTATCAAAGGAGATCGCAGAGGGCAAGGCCGTGCGATGGAACAAACAACAGCTCCAGTCAGTCATGACGCAGGGCATCCTGCAGGGAGAGAGCATTCCAAAGCTTGCCAAGAGGCTTGCAAAGGAGGTTGGCGATTCGGACATGAAGGCCGCCATCCGCAATGCCAGGACGATGACCACTGGCGCACAGAATGCAGGTCGCGTGGATTCGTACAAGCGTGCCGAGGACATGGGCATCAAGATGGAGCAGATGTGGCGGGCCACTCTGGATGATCGAACCAGGCATGAGCATCGAGTGCTTGACGGACAGAAGCAAAAGGTTGGTGATCCATTCGAGGTTGACGGATATGAGATCATGTATCCTGGAGATCCCACGGCAGAACCATTCCTCATCTATAATTGCAGATGCACGCTCAGAGCGGTGGTCGCGGGACTGACACCACAGGCGGAAAAACTGCGTGACGAGTCGGCGATTGATGGCAAGACATACGATGAGTGGAAGGCTGAAAAGAAATCAGAGAGCCGCTCCATCACTGATCAGATGGAAAAGGGCGATGCCATTGCTGAGAGTTATCGCAACGAGTACCGAAAAGGTGGCAAGCCAGAGGAGGAGGAACCGAAACTTAAAGAGGCAACAAACAGACAGGAGGCGCAAGAAATCCTGGATACCATGTTCAGCAATGTAGAGCCGAACGTTAAAAACATTAACGAGGATCTTCTTTGTGCGCAGGTCAATCAGTTGCAGAGACTCAATACAAGATTCGGCGCGATCACTGACAAAAATGCGGGATATTTCACGGCATCGCCGCATGGAAAAGCACAGGGATACACAAGCGGAAGATTTATACCAGATCCGAATGGAAATCTGACGGAAAACACAAATCTTGGTCTTGCCGCAAAATATTATAAAGACAAGGATTCCCTTGTAGAGACTGAAAAGCGCGGCGTTGATGCATTCTGGAGTATGCCATGCAGTGATGACAATCTGATCATTTATACAGTCACACATGAGTATGGGCATATACTTGAAAAGGCTGTGAGCGTTGCCAGGACAGACTATGATGCATTAAAAGAAAAGGTGGGCAAGATCGTCAGTCCATCTGCATCACAGATTCGAAATGTTTACCAAAATGCAGAAAAGGATTGCGCAAAGAATATCTGGAATGAGATAATAGAAATAGCACGCACTAACAATCCCGATTTCTCCATCAAAGACAATCTGTCTGAGTATGGACGCACAAACTATTATGAGGGATTCGCAGAGGCATTTGCAAACAGCCAGTGTGGAAAGCCTAACGAACTGGGCAAGGCCATGAATGAGTGGCTGAAAAAGGAGGGATTCTGATGACGATTCCAGAAAAGCCTTATTTCATGCAAAATGATGAGTGGTACTATTTTGACGAGAAGGAATTCATCTATAAATTGACGGACAAGGCACCAAAAGAGGCTGTTGAAAGTTACAAGGAGTTTTATGCCAGTGTTTATAATGGCTCAGACGGAGGTGTTATATGAGCGTATCCGTGACGGACAACAGCATAGAGTTTAAGGGAGCGATGAATGACAAGGTTCTGGCTGTCCTGGAGGCAATCGGTCTGCATCTTGAGGGCGAGGCGAAGGACGAACTGGAGAACGATCCGCGCAGGGTGGACACGGGAAACCTGCGGAACAGCATCACTCATGCCGTGGATGCGGATGACAAATCGGTGCTGATCGGCACCAATGTCGAGTATGGGATCTATGTCCATGAGGGTACTGGAATCTATGCCGTGAATGGCGATGGCAGGCAGGATCCGTGGGGATATGAGGATGAGGATGGCAAGTGGCACATCACGCACGGCATGAAACCAAATCGGTTCCTCAAAAATGCGGTGGAGCGCAACGAGGATCAGATCAGACAGTATGTCGAGCAGGAACTGCAGTCAAATTGACACACAAATCAAGCGTTTTGGGCATTTTTTCTTGAAATTGCGAGAGGTTGGTGATATAATTGAAAGTGGAGATAACTGAAGATGCGATCCAGGTCATCCAGACCATCCTCAAACGAGGAAATGATGTGCTGATACGGCGCAAGAAGGACGGGATCGTGATCCTGGAAGAATCCAAAAAAATTCAATATGACGCAAGCACAATCGGGTGCGAGCAAGGGCAATAGGAGCCAGTGTATCAAGGGTATGACACCTTTGATCATTGGCTCTTTTTGTATATAAATGTTCAAACAAATGGCAAGGGACAGCCACCGAAGAAAAGGAGAGAGAGCATGGCACTGACGAGAAAATTTTTAGCGTCAAAAGGAATTGACGCATCCGTGATAGACGAAATTATCACGGCGCACACTGAGACAGTCAGCGGTTTGAAGGACGAGCTTGACAAGGCAAATTCCTACAAGGAAAAGGCAGACAAGTTTGACGGAGTTCAAAAGGAACTGAATGATCTCAAAGCAGAGGTCGCAAAGAACGGCGGCAAGTCATATGAGGCTTTGAAAAAGGAGTTTGATGATTACAAGGCTGATGTGGCGAGGAAAGAGGCACGGGCGGCAAAGGAGGCGGCATATAAGGATGTCTTAAAGGACGCAGGAGTCCCCGAAAAACATTTTGCCAAGATTCTCAAGTATTCCGATGTTGACGGAGTGGAACTTGACGAAAAGGGCAAGATCAAGACTGCGAGCGACCTGCTAAAATCCATCAAGGAGGAGTGGGCGGATCACATCGAGACTAAGGGAAAGAGCGGCGCAGAGACACCGAATCCACCTGGCGGAGCAGGCAAGGGTGCCAAAATGACAAAGGAACAAATAATGCAAATCACGGACACTGCGGAGAGGCAAAAAGCCATGATGGACAATCCAGAGGTGTTCGGAATCTAAGAGGAGGAAGAAAAAATGAGTGCAGAAGATAGACTCATCACGAGCGAGCAGATGAAAAAGGTTCGCGAAATCGATTTTGTGACGCAGTTCGCGCACAATTCATTAAAGAAACTGATCGAGGTTCTGGGCGTAACCAGAAAGATCCCGATGATGGAAGGCACCACGATGTATCTCTACACCACTAGCGGCACGCTCCAGAGCGGTTCCGTGGATGAGGGTGACATCATCCCTCTGAGCCAGTATGCTCAGACCAAGACTCCCGTGGGCGAGATCACGCTGAAGAAGTGGCGCAAGGCCGTATCAGCAGAGGCGATCAAGAAGAGTGGATACAATGAGTCCGTGATCAACACCGACAAGGCAATGCTCCTGGATGTGCAGAAGGGAATCAGAACTGATTTCTTTACTCTGCTGAACGGAACCATCACTGGCAGTACTTCCGTGGTTGGCTCTGGCCTGCAGAAGGCTCTGGCGGCGGCATGGGGACAGCTCCAGGTTCTGTTTGAGGATGATACGGCAGAGGCAGTGTACTTTGTAAATCCTCTCGACATGGCTGACTATCTGGGCGGCGCAACGATCACTGTTCAGACTGCATTCGGCATGAACTACATTGAGAATTTCCTGGGCCTTGGCACTGTGATCATGTCCAGTCAGATCACGCAGGGTACATTCCTGGCAACGGCAAAGCAGAATCTCGTTATGTACTATCTGACCATGAGCGGCGATATCGCAGGTGCGTTCAAGCTGACTGCTGACGAACTTGGCTATATCGGCATCAATTCGGGTTATCAGAACAACGAGAGAGCGCAGATCGAATCTCTTGTGATGTCTGGCATCCAGTTCTTTGTGGAGTATGCGGCAGGCGTTGTAAAGGGATCCATTGACGATTCTTTTCTAACTGATCTCACTGTAGCTCCCGATGCAGACGATATGACCTATCCCTGGACGAGCAAGACTCCAAGCGATTTCCAGGATAATATCGCTGTAAGCGGTGGTGAGATCACAGGTGAGCTTATTTTCCAGGAGGGCGGACTCTCGCCTAGCGGCCCTCTTGCAGGTGACGGATACTTCATTGCTCTCAAGTTCAGCAATTTCTCGTCTGGTCTGACCTACGAGAACGTAAAGGTTGGCTTGGTGGCGAGCGCATCTGGCATGGATCTGCAGACGCTCGACAGCGACAAGGATGCCGTGTTCAAGATCACCGACAAGGATCATCAGAAGGTCAAGGTTATGCAGACGGATGCGGCAGGTCACAAGAACATTCAGCTTTTCGGTCTGTCTGGCTTAACGCTTGTTAATGCCTAAATAAGGAGGAGACATCATGACTGTTGTTTTGGGTGACGGAATGATGGTTAAGAAGCCGAAAGGGAGCGCGGAAAACGCTCCCAAGGCGGCTGTTAATGAAAAGCCTGTGACCACTGGCAAAAAGCGCGGTGGCAAGAAGGAGAAATAATATGTTGAACGAACTGTGCGGATATCTGAGGAATTATTTCGATAGAGAGAGGTATTTTGGGGATTTCACGATCTCTGGCGGAGTCATTACGCCATCACTAGACCTTGGACTGTTGGAGAATCAGTATATCCGCATTGTTGGTTCTGTCTTGAATGACGGAGTGTATCAGTACAAAGCGGCAGGCATCCAGGGACTGTCTGATGAGTCATTTAATGGCTCAATCTGGAGTCTTGCGATTCCGAAGGAAGTAGTTGCCATTGATAAGGAAATAGACGCTTGGCAGGCCAAATACGGCGGCGTGGACAGTGCGTCAATGTCACCATTCACAAACGAGTCCTTTGGCGGATATTCGTACACTAAAGGGAGCGGAAATGCAGACGGAGAATCTGCAGGTGGTTGGCAGAGCGCATTCGCAAATCGCCTGGCGCAGTGGAGGAAGATATGAGTTTGTTGTCAGATGCGATGGAAAAATGCATATATGTGACCAAATCCAAGCAGGCTGACGGATACGGCGGATACATCGACACCTTTGTTGAGGGAGCTGAGTTCCAGGCCGCGATCACTTTTGACACTTCCATTGAGGCAAGGGTTGGCGAAAAACAGGGCGTGACAAGCAGGTACACAGTCACAACGAGCCGCGCGATGACACTGGAATATCATGATGTGTTCAAGCGTGAGCGTGATGGCAAAATATTTCGCGTCACATCAGACGGAGATGACAAGTACACGCCTGCAAGCACTGCTCTTGACATGAGGCAGGTCACGGCAGAGGAATGGACACCGACAGGCTCCATTGTGAAACCTCAGAACGGAGGTGCGTGATGTCGGCAACGAATAACAAGTGGCAGGCGCAACAGGCATTTTGGTCGAGTTTCGGATTGACTGCATATGATGAGTTATCGGTTCCAGACGATGCAGTGATGCCATATATCACCTATGAGGCCGTGGCGGGCAATCTGGACGCAAAGACGCAGGTATCCGCATCAATCTACTATCGGAGCAATTCCTGGGCGGAGATCAGCCAAAAGGCAGACTACATCGCGCAGAGGATCGCGGCAGACGAAAGACCTGCCATTCCGATTGATGGCGGATACATGATGGTGCGGTTGCCAGACGGAGTGATGCATTCTGACAGAATGGACGAGCCAACAGACAGATCCGTGCGGCGGATCAGATTTGTTGTGGAAATTGAGTTTTTAACAAAGTATTAAGGAGGAAAAGATAGAGATGGGAAGATTCACAAAAATTCCGCAGTCTACTTTCAATGCACTACAGCTTGACGCAGGCGTATTGCTAAAGACTTTCAATCCTGCGAGTCCTAATGTGCAGGATACGGACATCATCTGTGCGACCACTGGCGGCGTGAATCCCAGTTGCGTGCCTACTTTCTCTGATTTTGGCGAGGATGTTGACAATGCTCCCAATAATATGAAAGAGTTCAAGCACCTGGATGGATGGGATTGCTCCATCGCCACTACTGCTCTTGGAACCTCTCCTGCGCTGATCAAGATGGCACTTGGGTGCGCCGACATTGATGGATTGGATTCCACCAAGATCGTGCCTAGAGCAAGCCTCAGCCAGGATGATTTCACCGATATTTGGTGGGTTGGTGACAAGGCCAATGGAGGATTTGTCGCAATCAAGCTGAAGAATGCGCTGTCCACTGGCGGATTCAGCCTGCAGACCACGAAGAACGGCAAAGGCACTGTGGCACTGACGATCACGGGCCATGTATCAATCAATGCACAGAGCGAGGTTCCGATGGAGTTCTACTCCAGTGACGCGACCACTTCACCTGTGTATGAGTACACTGCCGTGAGTCCTGTCGGAACGGAGAATCCTAGTACGCAGGGATGGTATGTGCTTGTTGGTGACGAGTACAGACCTACTACTGACACCACTGTTGACGATAATGTGACCTATTATTCCAGAAGCATATCGTCATAAAAAAGAGAGGAGTATTGCTAAATGAGCAAGAATCTGGCTAATTGCAAGCCAAGCGAATTTTTGAGACAGACCTACAGAATCAAAAAGAGTGTTGAAAAGTGGCTGTCTGACACGGACATCATGGGCATTCGCAAGAATATGCCTGCCATGATCCAGATCACAAAGGACATGACAGATGAACAGCGCAGGAGTGCCTTGGCGGAAAACAAGAGGCGATCTGAGGCGCAGATCAAGCAGAATGCAATGGCGATCCTGGATGCCGTGATGGACACTCACGCAGACGAGACTCTGGAGATTCTCGCGCTGTGTTGTTTTGTGGAACCTGCGCAGGTTGACGATCATGGAATTGATTTTTATCTCGACAATTTCAGCGAGATCATTGGCAATCAGTCCGTGATAAGTTTTTTTACTTCATTGGCACAGTTGGGAGTGACGAATACTCCAGGTGTGTCGAGGGAATAAGGTTAGATTTGTTAGAGCTTTTCGGGAGCGGATATGTGATTGATCATTGCGTATCCGCTTTTCTTGAAAAGCAGAGAAAAAAGGCATATCAAGTTTATGTCACCGATGCGCTCAAAGCCATCGCGGAAAACTCTGCAGGCGGGAGCCACAGATCCACGATGACGAGAAGATGGATTGATCTGGTGGAAAAGCAAAAGACGAAAGAGACCAGGAGCGCGGAGGATATCATATCCGATTTCAAAAATCGGCTGAATAAAGGTGGTGAAACTGAGTGAACGTATTTGACCTGTTTGCGAAAATAAGCCTTGACACAAGTGAATATGACGAAGGGTTGGACGAGTCATCCAAAAAGACATCATCTTTTGCATCAAAGATCGGCAGTGGACTCAAGACTGCGGCGGGAGTCGGAACGGCGGCGATTGCGGCTGTCGGCACGGCGGCAGTGGTTGCCACAAAAGAAATCGTCAAGGGTGCATCAGAGGTTGCGGCCTATGGTGACAACATTGACAAGGCATCGCAGAAGATGGGTATCAGCGCACAGGCATACCAGGAGTGGGATGCAGTCCTTCAGCACAGCGGAACAAGCATTGATTCGATGTCAAGAGGATTGATCACACTGCAGAAGAATGCCGCGAACAGCGCGGACAAGTTCGAGGCCCTTGGATTGTCGCAGGAGCAGGTGGCAAGTATGTCCACGGAGGAGCTGTTTGCCGCAACGATTTCTGGACTGCAGAACATGGGCGATGGAGCTGAGAGAACTGCCCTGGCAAGCGAGTTGCTTGGCGGATCTGCCAAAGAACTTGGCGCACTGCTGAACACATCTGCGGAAGATACGCAGGCCATGATTGACAAGTTGCATGAGATGGATGGAGTGATGTCTGACGAATCCGTGAAAGCGGCGGCGGCATACCAGGACAGCCTGCAGGATATGCAAACGGCGTTTGCAAGTGTCAAGAGAAATCTGCAAGCAGAGTTCCTGCCTGGCATGACAAGCATCATGGACGGACTCACTCAGATATTTGCAGGATATGGCGAGGAAGGACTGCCGCTCATCTCTGAGGGCGTGTCTAAACTCATTCAAAATATAAACAAGATGATTCCCAAGGTTATCACAACGGCAAAGGCAATCATCAATGGTATCGGAAAAGCGATCCGAGAAAATCTGCCAGACATCATGAAAGCGGGCCTGGATCTGCTCGAATCCTTGATCAAAGGTCTTGTTGAGGGATTTCCAGAACTGGCGGCGGCGGCATTTGAACTGATTGAATTTTTCGGGACATATCTAGCAGAAAATGCGGGACAGATCATTGATTCGGCGGCAACGATCATTTTGACACTGGCGGATGCCTTGATTGAGAATCTGCCAACATTGATCCCTGTGGTGGTTGACATCATATTGACACTGGCAGACAAACTGACTGATCCAGAAATGCTTGTCAAACTGATCGATGCGGCACTGCAAATCATCCTGGCTCTGGCGGATGGTCTGATTGATGCCCTGCCTAAATTGATGGAAAAGGCTCCTGTAATCATCGGACATCTGATCACTGCTTTGATTTTGGCATTCCCGAAGGTGATCGAGGCGGGCGGACAGCTCATCGACAAGTTGTGGGAAGGCATCAAGGACGCATACTGGAAATTGGTTGAGGCAGGCGGCGATCTTGTCATCAAGATCATTGAGGGCATCGGCAATCTGTTTGAAAACTTGATCGGCATCGGCAAAAAGGTCGGCACCAAGGTCAAGGAAGGCATCATGGAGTTTGTCGAGGCGGCAAAGAATTGGGGCAAGGATCTCATCCAGAATTTCATCGATGGCATCCTGGCAAAATGGGAGAGCCTAAAAAGCACTGTGTCTGATGTTGCAGGCACTGTCAAGGATTTCCTGGGATTCTCTGAGCCGAAAGAAGGCCCGCTCTCAAATTTCCATACCTACGCTCCAGACATGATGGAACTTTTCGCGCAGGGCATTGAGGACAACAAGAAGATGATCACGGATGCAATCGGTGATTCCTTCAACATTGAGCCATCGATTGAAACGGCATATAGTTCGAGTGCAGGAGCATCAAACAATGCGGGCCTGGTATCCGCACTGATCACGGCACTGAGGACTGTGGCACCAGAGTTTGCAACGAATGTGCGCATTGAGGGAAATCGCGACAGGATTGTGGACATCATGGTGGAGGAAAACGAGAGGAGTATTTGGTCATCTGGAAAGGGGTTGCTTGAGGCATGAGTGAATATTTGGGATACAGAATCATCATCGGCGAGATTACCATTCCAGAGACTATGATTGTCAAAGAGAGTTATGGAACCACGCCGACAGAACGAATAATTTACGCCTGGAAAGACGCAAATCAAAAAGATCACAATGATGTGGCGGAAAATCCTAAAATGGAGGTTGTGTTTACGCTCAGAAAAAGGACTCTGGCGGAGCAGGAGACTCTTGTCAATGCGTTTGCAAGCCTGCAGAACATTACTGTGACATATTGGGATGACAGATCATGCACATACAAGACTGGTCTTTTCAAAATGGATCCGCCACAGTTTATCAATTTTATATCGCAAAATGAGATGTGGTATAATGCCACGCAAATTCATTTGACGGAGTATTAAAATGATTGATTATGCAGATAAAGCGTTGTTCCTCATGGACAGCGTGGATAAGCAATTAAATATCGCATATGATGGCGGCGAGATCACGAATGAGCAGTTGGCAAGTGAGGACTTTTGCCTGGTTGAAAAGCTGACATCAAATGGCACGCTTGTGTTGGGTGATTGCAATTCTTCATATGTGGAGTTCTCTGTTGGATACGGCACGGATCCGATTGAGGGCAAGGAACTGACTGTCACGATCACGCCAAAAGACGCAGAGGATTTCCAGATTGGCATATACACTGTTGTGAGTGATAAACCTACGGCAGATCGCAGGTGGCGAAAAATCACGGCGTATGACGCTTTGTATGCGGTTTTGAATGAGGATGTGACAGCCTGGTATGACACGATACTGCCAGAGCCTGCAGAGGGCGAGGAACCGACATCGATAACAATCAAGCAATTCCGTGACAGTTTCTTCTCTCATGTTGGATTGACGCAGGAGACTGTTGACCTGCCAAATGATGCCGTGGAGATATCCAGGCAAGCATCATTCTCGCAATTATCTGGCAAGGTGGTGCTGAATGCGATATGTGAAATCAATGGTTGTTTTGGCAGAATAGACAGGACAGGGACATTCAGATACACATTTTTGATTCCTCCATCTGATCCTTTGTATCCATCGGCAAACCTGTATCCGTCACACGATATTTTTCCTACTTATGACAACAAAAAGCCAACAAAATACAATGGAAATTCATATTTTACGGCACAATATGAAGATTATTATGTGCAGATAAAATCCATTCAAATTCGTACTGACAAAAATGATGTTGGAGTCACTGTCGGTAGCGGAGTCCCGTACATTATTGAGGGCAATTTCCTGGCATACAATCTGGAATCTGATGTCCTGCACGAAATGGCAGAGAATATTCTGGACAAAGTATCTGGAGTGTATTATTGCCCTGCTGAAACAACGGCATATGGAAATCCTTGTTTGGAGATCGGTGATCCAATTATCTTAGAAACAAGATATGCAAAAGTGGAGACCATCATCATTCAACGAAAACTCAAGGGAATCCAGTCATTGTTAGATTCTTATGTGAGCAAGGGGACAAGAGAGACAAAAAAGAACATCAATTCCACGGCAAGCAAACTGGCACAGACGGATGGCAAGATCAACAAGGTCGAAAAGATTGTTGCGGAAGAAATTGAGGCGGATCGTGCGCGTATTGGTTACATTGAAGCAAATTATGTGCAGACAAGCACGCTTGTGGCAAATTACGCAACAATTACAAGCCTTGAGGCCGTGGACGGAAAAATTGACAATCTGACTGCCATTGCGATCACCACGCAGAATTTGAGCGCACAGAGCATCAATGCCGCTCAGATTACGGCAGGTACAATCAGCACGGACAGGCTCGACACTGCCGCAATCGCGGCGGCAACAGTAACAGCAACAACAATCACTGGTGCGTTGCAGAGTCCTACTCAAGGCACGATCACGATTGGCTCGATACGCTCTGCAAGTTTTCAGTATTACAATGGATCATCTTATGATGCGTTATCGCTTCAGACTATCACTATAAATGGCACAACATATCGTCTGTTGGGATGTTAGGAGGAGAAAATGAATTATGAGATTCGCAAGTTGGAAGATGATATTATCTCCATCTTGAATTCGTCTGGCGTACCGATTGAGGCGAAAAGGTTGATCATATCGGACATATTGAATATTGTCACAAAAAAAGCTGATGAAATAATCTCGCAAGAAATCACGGCGCAAAAGGAGGTTGGACAAAATGAGTTATGAAACAATTGGTTGGCAGAACGAGCCAAGCACTGCAACGGCGTTGAGCGCAGAAAACTTTGGTCACATGGATCAAGGCATTTATGACGCACATCAAGGTTTGAACGAGCTACAGGGCCTTGCATATAGTCCACTTGTGGCGGCAACGGCGGCGGCGATGACTGATCAGACAAAAGTGTATGTGTATACGGGATCAGAGTCGGGATATGTCAGCGGAAATTGGTATTATTACAACGGCTCTGCATGGACATCTGGTGGAGTATACAATGCCGTGGCGATCAGCACAGACAAGACACTATCCATCAGCGACAAGGCCGCAGACGCGAAAGAAACTGGAAAAGAGATCAATGCCGTAGATGCGGAATTGAAAAATGAAATCATCTCGCAAAATGGATATGTGGCGAATAAACTGCCTTTTTACATTGACAGCAACAACAAATGGACAAATTCAGCCGCTCGCCATGTTATGATTCCAGTTCAGCCAGGGGATTCCGTATATGTTAAGGCAAACAATTCCTACAACGCATATATGTCAGTTTTGACCGAGTTTGACATTCCTGCGGCAAATAGCCAAACTCCGAAATACAGTACGGAATCTGGATTTACGTCAAGAAAAGTTGTTACAACGGGAAACGATAACACTTTCACGATGCCGTCTG
>Ga0265298_10001310_pt1 | contig 36764 bp, 39 predicted proteins | sample AusTroGonzalo_MG_3_FD_193486 | JGI IMG/M metagenome (GOLD analysis project Ga0265298, IMG submission 193486) | Bovine rumen microbial communities from tropical cattle in Woodstock, Queensland, Australia - Gonzalo_01 | ecosystem: Host-associated > Mammals > Digestive system > Stomach > Rumen ...
CGCCGGAGGTGCGGCAGGCCATCCGCAACCTGATTGACAAGAACAAAATCATCCAGACCGCCTATCTCGGTCTAGCCGTTCCCACCAATTTCCCCTTCTATCCTGGTACCTGGATGTATAATTCCAACCTGGACGCTTCCTTTACCCAGGATGTGGAGGAGGCGAAGCGCCTCCTGGCGGAAGCCGGCTGGGAAGATATTGATGAAAACGGCATTCTGGACAAGGCGGACGCCAACGGCGACCTGAAACACCTTTCCCTTCGCTTTTATTATTATGAGGAACCGGATAACGATGTCCGGGAGGAAGCGATGAATATTATCACCGCTGCCCTGGCGGAAGTGGGGATTGAGTGCCGTGTCACAGCCATGACCATGACCGGTCTGCAGGAGAAGCTTCGCGGCGGGTCCTTCGACCTGGCGCTGGTCGCCTTCCAGATGGATGTCACCCCGGATCCCGGTTTTATGCTCATGAGCACCAATTACCGGGCGGGCAATTACTGCAAATATACCAGTTCCAAGATGGATGAACTGTTCAAGAGCCTCCGCAAGCAGACCACCCAGGAGGACTACCGCCAGAAACTGATGGATATCCAGTATCAGTTTTATGTCGACTGCCCTTTCATCTGCCTCTACTGGCGCACCGGCAACGTGATTACCCGCTATATGTATACCACCTGTCGGGATGTCCGGGAATTCGAGCTGCTGCGCGGCATTGAGTCTTTCTTTACCAACTGACATGATACAGGAGAAGTCATATGAATTGGATTGAATGCATTGTCCATACCACCACCCTCGGCTCGGACTGGGTCTCGGAGCTACTGATGGAGCTTGGAGCCACCGGCACCATGATTGAGGATAAAGCGGATATTCCGGATCCCTCCAAGCCGCACGGTATCTGGGAAATCATCGATCCGAAGCTCCTCGATGAGATGCCGGAAGATGTCCTGGTGCATGCCTGGTTCACGCCGGATGATTCCTTCCCCGGTCTTTTCCGGCAGCTGCAGGAGCAGCTCACCGCCATGCACGCTTCCCAGCCGCTGTACGGTTCCCTTCTGGCGGATACGCGCACCGTTTCCGAGGATGCCTGGGCTGAAGTTTGGAAGCAGTATTACAAACCTTTCTACGCGGGAAAGCATCTCGTGGTCAAGCCCACCTGGGAGCCTTTTGATCCGGCTCCCGGCGACAAAATCATTGAGATCGATCCGGGAATGGCTTTCGGCAGCGGCACCCATGAAACCACCGGCATGTGCATTTCCCTCCTGGAGGAAACGATCCACGGCGGTGAAAGCATCATTGATGTGGGCACCGGCAGCGGTATCCTGGCCATTGCGGCCGCGCTGCTTGGGGCCGGCCGTGTCCTGGCCATCGATATCGATCCGGATGCTGTCCGCGTCGCCGGGGAGAATGTGGTCCACAACCAGGTGGAAAACATCGTGGAAGTCCGCGAGGGGGACCTGCTGAAGAACACGCAGGAGACCTGCGAAATCTGCGTTGCCAATATCATTTCCGATATTATCATTTCCTTCGCCGCTCCCCTCCGGAACCATATCCGTCCCGGCGGACTCTTTATCTGTTCCGGCATTGTCCGGGAGCGCACGGAGGAAGTCCGTGAAGCCCTTCTACGGGCGGATTATGAAATCCTGAAGACCGAACACCGCGGCGAATGGACCGCGTTCCTTTGCAGGAGGAACAGCTGATGCATCGTTTTTACGCCGATCCGGCTCAGTCGGACGGGCAGCTTTTTGTGCTGGACGCGGAGGACGCGCGTCATGCCGGCAAGGTCCTGCGCCTCCAGCCGGGCGACGAAGTGGAGGTTTTCTGGAACGGGCAGCGTTTCCTTTCTGCCCTGGAGTCCCTTTCCGCTGACCGCGTCACGCTCCGTCCCCTCTCTCCGCTTCCCTCCACGGAGCCCTCCCTTTCCGTTACGCTCTTCCAGGGGCTTCCCAAGAGCGACAAAATGGACTGGATTGTGCAGAAGTCAGTGGAGCTGGGTGTCTCCCGGATTGTTCCCGTCTTCTTCTCCCGCTGCGTCGTCCGCCTCGATGAAAAGGAAGGCGCCCGCAAGCAGGAGCGATGGCAGCGAATTGCCAGGGAGGCCGGGAAGCAGTCCGGTCGCTGCCGCATCCCGGAGGTTTGCGCTCCGGTCTCCCTGTCCGCGCTGCCCGCTTATTTCAGCGAGTGCGGCCGGGTGGCCGTTCCCTGGGAGGATTGTGCTTTAGGCGGCCCGCTGGCGTTTGCAAAGGAAAATCCCTCCCTGTCTTCCCTCGGAATCGTCATCGGGCCGGAAGGCGGCATTTCCGCAGAGGAGATCAGCCTTCTTGAGGGGATGGACTGTGTGTGTATCACCCTCGGCAGGCGGATCCTGCGCACGGAAACAGCCGGTCTTGCCGCCCTCAGCGTCTTCTTCGGACTATATGGGGAAATGGAGTAATTGATCATGCCCACCGTTGCCTATCATACGCTTGGATGCAAGGTCAATCAGTATGATACCCGGGCCATGGAGGAACTGCTCTCCGCCGCCGGTTTTGAGACCGTTCCTTTTCCCTCCGCCGCGGATGTCTATCTGATCAATACCTGCACCGTCACCGGTACAGGCGATAAGAAAAGTCTTCAGCTGGCTCGCCGCCTGAAGAGGGAGCATCCGGGCTGTACCCTGGTGCTCTGTGGCTGCCTGGCTCAGCTGCGCGGTGAAGAGCTTCTTTCCGCCGGCGCGGATCTTGTCATCGGCACCCAGTTCCGCAGCCGTATTGTTCCCCTCCTGCAGGAAGTGATGGCCTCCGGCTGTCCCTGCTGTGCCGTGGAGCCATTCCCGGATCACATGCCCTACGAACCGCTGCATATTACGGATTTCGGGGAGCGCACCCGTGCCGTCCTGAAAATCCAGGAAGGCTGCCGTAACCGCTGTTCCTACTGTGTCATCCCCTCTGTCCGCGGTCCCATCCGGTCCCGCACCCTGGAAGATATCCGTACGGAAGCCGCCCGGCTGGCATCCGCCGGCTTCTGTGAGATTGTCCTGACCGGCATTTTGATTTCTGCCTACGGGGAGGATCTGTCTCCCCGATGCAGCCTGCTGGATGTCCTGCAGATCCTGGAGGAAACGGACGGTATCCTTCGTGTCCGTCTCGGTTCCCTGGAGCCAAATATTGCGACGCCGGAGTTCGCCGAAAGGCTCGCTTCCTTTCGGAAAATCTGCCCCCAGTTCCATCTGGCCCTGCAGTCCGGCAGCGACAGCGTCCTGCGCCGCATGCGGCGGCAGTACCTGACCGCCGGTTTCCTGAAAGCCGTAGAAAACCTCCGGACTTTTTTCCCGGATGCCGCTTTCACCACGGATATCCTGACCGGTTTCCCCGGCGAAACGGAAGAGGAATACGCCGAAACGGAAGCCATGATCCGGAAGATCGGCTTTGCCCGGATCCATGTTTTTCCCTATTCGCCCCGCCCCGGCACCGTAGCTGCGGATATGCCCGGCCAGCTCTCCGATGCTGTCAAGCAGGACCGTTCCCGCAGGCTGATCCGTGTCGGCCGGGAAGCAGCGCTCTGCTACCAGCGCGGATGGATCGGCAGGACCACCCTCCTTCTTCCGGAGGAAGTGGTGGATGGCTGTTGGGAAGGCTATTCGCCGGAATACCTGCGCATCCGCCTCTCTCCCGGCGCCGACTGCAGGCAGGGCGTTCCTGTCCGGGTCACAATCCAGTCTGTCTCTCCGCAGTTTCTCAGCGGAGTGATGATAGAAGATCATTGAAAGGAAGGATCCATCATGGATAACTGTCTCTTCTGCAAAATCATCAAAGGCGAAATTCCCTCCACCAAAGTGTTTGAAAACGATCAGGTTTTTGCTTTTAAGGATATCAATCCACAGACGCCGTTCCATGTGCTCGTCGTCCCAAAGAAGCATGTTTCTTCCGTGGCGGAAATCGATCAGCTGAGCAATGATGAAATCGCAGCCTGCCTTCTCGCCATCCGCCAGATCGCCACTTCCGAATCTTCCCTTTCCGGCGGCTTCCGCATCATCTCCAACTGCGGTGCGGATGCATGCCAGTCCGTTCCCCATCTGCATTTCCATATCCTGGGCGGAACCCGGATGGCGGAGCGCATGGCGTGACGTTGAACCCCCGGATGCCTTATTTTTCCAAAAAGCGTTGACTCATGATAGGATTCGCTGTATAATACGACCATGGTTTTGCCGTCCGTCCGTGTGGCCGGCTGCTGGCAAGGCGTGAATGAGCGAGGGGAGGGATAACAGTGTCCGAGGTTCGTATCCGCGAAAATGAGTCCCTGGAAAGTGCGCTCAAACGGTTTAAGCGGCAGTGCGCCCGCAGCGGCGTCCTTCAGGAAGTCCGTAAACGCGAGCATTATGAAAAGCCCAGCGTCAAGCGCAAGAAGAAGGCTGAGGCCGCCCGTAAGCGCAAATGGTAATTTTCGCAAAGTTCCCTTCCCGTTCCGGGAAGGGTTTTTTCTTTGTTTTTAATGAGTATTGAAAAAGGCAGAACAATTTGTTATAATTCAGTTAATTTCATGATCTTATGAAAAGAGGATGTCATGGTTTATACTTTCGCATTGGCGAAATTTGCGAACATTCGCTATCACGATGCTGCTGTCCGCCTGAGCCGCTGTGAACTGACCGCCATGTTGCACGCCCTTTCCGTCGATTGTGAAGTGCAGGCCGAATCCCTCGGCGGAGCTGATTTCCTGACTTTTGAGTCCCGTCCCCTTTCCGGGGATGAGATCACTTTCCTGTCCGGGCATTCCGCCGTCCTGTTCCTGGCGGAAAAAGAAGGGGCTGTGCTGCGCCCGCTTTCCTTTTCCCCCGGTACCTACCTGGAGGAGGATCTCCCGGAAATCCTGAAGTATAAAGGAAAAACTTCAGCTTCCTTTACACGGATGGTTCTCAACATGGCCCTGTCCTTCTCTCCTTTCTTTTCCTCTTCTTCTCCCCTGACCCTCCTGGATCCCCTCTGCGGAAAAGGGACAGCTTGTTTCTGCGCCTTGCAGGGCGGGATGAATGCGGTCGGCCTGGATCTGGATCAGAAAGCTGTACGCGAGGCAGCGGACTATTTCTCCCGTTATCTGAAGGTTCACCAGCTCAAGCATTCCATGCGCGCTGTATCCGAAACCTTTATGAAGACTTCACTCCCTGTTACGGATTTTGTTTTCTCAGATACCCGCGATCATTACCAGCAGGGGGACACGCGGTCGCTCCGGCTTTCCGTGGGGGATACTTCCCTCGCACCGGCCCTCTGCCGGCACCAGCAGGCGCATCTCCTCGTGACGGATCTCCCCTACGGCGTCCAGCATGCGCCGCAGTTCGGGCATAAACCGGAGTCCTTCCGCAGCCTGCTTTCCCGGGCCCTGCCGCACTGGCGGAAAGCGCTCCTCCCCGGCGGAATCGCCGCCATCAGTTTCAACACGCTGACCTTCCCTGCCCAGCAGGTGACCGAGATCGCCCTGGATGCAGGATGGACCCCTCTGGAAGATCCGTGCCTCACCCACCTTCGCCATGAAGTGGAGCAGGCCGTCGTCCGGGACGTTGTCTTTATAATGAACACACCTTTTAAAGGAGGTACCTGATTCATGACGGAACAAGAACTTTCCGCGATGACCGTCATGCAGCTTCGCAAGCTCGCAAAAGATCACAAAATAACGCTTGGATCCGGGCTGGACAAAGCCGGTATCATTCAGAAACTTCTTTCTGATGAAGTTCCTGAGGAATCTCCTGCTTTTGAGTCCGCTGAATCCTCTGAGGAGGACGAACCGAAGTTCCAGGCCGCCTGGCATAACGCCTCCGACGCGCCCCGTTTCAGCGCGCGTCCGGCGTATCAGGCTCCCGGCGCTGCACCGCGTCCTGCCTGGCTGAACACGACGCCTTCCGGCAATCCCGTCCAGCGGGAGCCGCGGACGCCTGTCCGTCCCGGCAGCTTTACGCCCCGCTTCGGCCCGGCCGTTTCTGCCCCTCCCGCGCCCGCGGAACCCGCCGCTCCTGTCATCCGTACGACGGAGCCCATCCGCACGGCACCGGCGAATCCGCTGCCGGAGCATCGCTATGGTGAAACCACCTATACGCATCGGATCTCCGCGAGCTATAATCCTTCCTTTACGGCGCCGCGTCCCCCGGCTGCGGAGACTTTTGTTCCCCCGCAGGTGCAGGATGCCGGCGTGACCGCCCCCTCCCTTGAGGAGCTGCTCGCTTCCGGAAATTATCAGGAAGGCAGCGGTATTCTGGAACTGCACCCCGACGGGTACGGATTCCTTCGCGCGCCCTCTTTCCTCCCTTCCACAAAAGATATCTATGTTTCCATGGCGCAGATCCGCCGTTTTGGCCTGCGCACCGGGGACTATATCGAAGGAAAAATCCGCCCCCAGCGGGAAGGTGACAAGTACTCCGCCCTGCTTTATATTTCCAGTGTGAATGGTGTTCCGGAAGAGGAAGCCTTCAACCGTCCCGCTTTTGATGAGCTCACTCCCGTTTATCCGACCCGGCGGATCTCCCTGGAAACCCATGGCGAAGATTCCTATCCGGATATGCGTCTGATCGATCTGATCGCTCCGATCGGTTTCGGTCAGCGCGGTCTGCTTCTTTGCCCGCCGGACACCGGCAAAACCACTCTTATGCGCAATTTTGCCCATGTCATCTGCCAGAATTATCCCGAGGCCGAAGTGCTGATGCTCTTGATTGATGTTAATCCGGAGGACGCGACCCTCATGCGGGAAACCATTCCCTGCCAGGTCCTTTCCTCCAGTTTTGACCAGGCGCCCGAAGCGCATCTCCGCCTTTCTGAAATTGTTCTGGAGCGGGCCATGCGCCTTGTGGAGCAGAAAAAGGACGTTGTCCTCCTGGTGGATAGCCTCACCCGCCTTGCCAAGATTTATACCACCGCGGCCGTCCAGCAGGGACGTTCCCTGCCCGGCATGGTAAACCCCGCCAGCCTCTTCCGCGCCAAGCGGATGTTCGGCGCCGCACGCTCCTGCAAGGAGGGCGGCAGCCTGACAGTCATCGCCGCCATGGATATCGCAACCGGTTCCAAGGTGGATGATTCTGTTGTTGAGGAATTCAAGGGTACCGCCAATATGGAACTGACGCTGGATCTTTCTGTTGCCCGGGCGGGAATTACTCCCTCCCTGAATCTGCAGAACAGCTTCACCAAAAATGCGGATATTCTCCTGAACGATCAGCAGAAGGAAGGGCTTTCCCTGATCCGCGCCATGCTCGGCTCCACTTCTTCTGCCGTGGCCATCCCCCAACTGCTTTCCATGATGGACAAGGCTGAGACCAATGAGGCCCTTCTTCTGAAGATGAAGGACTGGTTCGCACTGATGAACCGCTGACCGCATAAAGAAACCACCTGTTCCTTTTTTCGGAACAGGTGGTTTTTGATTTGCGCTTTATTCGTCTTCTTCTGCTTTGGTCCGCTGATTCTTGATGGAAGTCACTTCACCGGTCTGGTTCAGTGTTACCAGCTTGTATCCGTTTGTCATGCCGCTTTCGTATTTGACGAGGATATTGCTCCCCTCGATTGTAATCTCAAACGGATTGTACACGCCCGGATTATTGACATTGGACTGCCAGAGCACGTGTCCGTCCATGGAGATGGCCACCGGATCCGGCCCGTCGCTCCCGGCGATGTAGACGGTTCCGTTAGCGTCCACCGCAGACACAGCCCCGTCGCCCATCTTGCATTTCGCGACCGTGACCATCCATTTTTCCTTTCCGCTCAGCAGATCCAGCATCGACAGGCCGTATCCCCCGTCAAACAGCATGACCTGCCAGTCGTCAGCCACTCCGCCGATAAACGCCCGCAGCAGTGTCTTGTTCTCGTCCTTCACCTCAACCTGTTCTTCATGGCCCCACAGCGGTTCTCCGTCCAGGAAGCCGCCAACACGCAGCACTTCCCATTTCTTTCCGTTGGTCTTGTTCTTCACGACCTCGTGCGCCGCGACCACTGTCAGGTTGTATTCCTTCCAGTCGAGCACGATTTCACCGGTACCAACCAGCTCCTCCATGGTCATCTTCTTTGTAACTGCGCTGGATACAGGCGGTTCATAGGCAGGAGCCGGCCTCAGGTACTTTTTCAGCACATAGCCAACCTGCCCCTCATATTCACACTTGTAGAACTTATCGTTTTTGATATCCACGCAGTTGTAGACAATGTCACCCAACGGGATTTTGGCCAGCCTGGCGGAAGTCTTGTGCGGTTCCTCCCGCAGCGAGACCCATTCCTTTACGTATTTGACCTCCATAGCACCCAGGTAGTTCCAGGCTTTCTTCTCAGGAATCCGGTCTGCGCCGGCAGGCACAGCAGCGGAAAAAACTATCAACGCCAGGAGAAAAGCCGCCAGGACGCGCTTCATACCCTTCTTCACCGGCAGTCCTCCTTCCATAACATTCCAAACCTTATTATACTTCCGATTTGTTTTTCCCGCAAGGAAATCTGATCCGTTTTGCGGTATTTTGTGGGTATTTTGGTAAAAAAGAAGAAGGCCGTACACAATTGTACGCCCTTCGTTTCTCTTATTCCATATTGAAGCGCTTCTTGAAGCGATCAACACGTCCGCCAGTGTCTACAAGCTTCTGCTTGCCGGTGTAGAAAGGATGGCACTTGGAGCAGATATCAACTTTCATCTCTTTCTTCGTGGAACCGGTTTCAAATGTTTCACCGCATACGCAGCGAACGATGCACTTGCCGTACTGGGGATGGATGTTTTCCTTCATTGCTGTTTCACCTCTTTCGCGTATGCAATGGCGATTTAATCGCAAAAGGTATAATACCATATTGAATGTGTATTTGCAACCATTTTTTTGGTTTTTGTCCCGTAATCCCCTTTTGCTGCCTTTCGGCCGGAATGCCACCCTTCCTTTTTGACATATCCGGATCGTTTGTTGTACAATTGCATGCGTTGCGGGAGTTCGCTCCCCGGCATTTTGTACCGGAGGTTTTTCATAATGAATCAGTCTCAGACTTCACAGGATAAAAAGTTCGATGTAGGCGGCCAAGCTGTCATGGAGGGCGTCATGATGCGCTCTCCCAATGCTACGGCCGTCACCGTCCGCCGCCCCGACGGGACGATGGTAACCAAGCTTACTCCCTTCGTCCCGGTGAAAGAAAAGCATCCCTGGATGGGCAAACCTTTCATCCGTGGCATCGTCAATATGTGCACCATGCTGTATTACGGTATGAATACCCTCAGCGACTCCACAAAAATGCTCGGCATTCTCGATGAGGAGCCTTCGAAGTTCGAAAAATGGCTTGCCGCCAAACTGGGCAAGGGTGTGGACAAGATCGTGATGGCACTTGCCATCATCCTGGCGGTTGCCCTGTCCATCGGCCTGTTCATGGCGCTTCCTGCCGGGCTCGAATCCGTACTGAAAAGTGCCGGCATGGGCCCTGTGGGCTATACCCTCCTCGGCGGTCTGCTGAAGGTGGTACTCCTGCTGAGCTATATGTTCCTGGTCGGTTTCATTCCGGATATCCGGCGCACCTTCCAGTATCACGGTGCGGAGCATAAATCCGTACATTGCCAGGAATCCGGCCGTCCCCTGACGCCCGAGAATGCGCAGTCCTTCTCCCGTCTCCATCCCCGCTGCGGCACAGCCTTCCTGCTGATCGTCTTTGTGATCAGCATCCTGCTGTTCCTCGTGCTGAACATCCTGCTCCCGATCAATAACTTCTTCCTGCGTTTCCTCTTCCATCTGGCGATGCTGCCCGTCGTGGCCGGCGTCAGTTATGAAGTTCTGATGGGCCTGGCCCATTCCACCTCCCGCACTTCCTGCATCCTGCGTACCCCCGGTATGCAGATGCAGCGCCTCACAACCCGGGAGCCTGATGCTTCCATGCTGGAGGTCGCGATTGTTTCTGTCAACGTTGTCCTGAACGGTTTCCCCGAGGGCACGCCCAGAACGCCGGAAGGCTGGGGTATTTTCCATTCCTATCAGGAATCGGAGCCCGGTTATGTCTTCCCCGCGCCGGAAACGTCCGTTCCCACTGAAACCGAATCATGACCCCTGCCCTTCTTCTGCGGGAAACGGCGAGCCGTTTCCGTACCGCCGGTATTCCCGATCCGGAAACAGACAGCGCGCTCCTGCTCTCCTTCCTGACAGGCCGGCCGCCGCTTGTGCTGCGTCTGGATACAGAATCCGGCCTTCCTCAGGATCTTGTGAACCGGTTCCGTGATCTGGCGGACCGGCGCCTTGCCCGTGAACCGTTGCAGTACCTGACCGGGGAAACGTATTTCCTCGGCCGTTCTTTCCATGTGGATTCCCGGGTACTGATTCCCCGGCCGGAAACGGAAGAGCTCTGCCGCTGGGTACTGGAATGTTTTCCACCTGCCGCTTCTCCGGCTGTACTGGATCTCTGCTGCGGCAGCGGCTGCATCGGCCTGTCCCTCGCATCGGAAAGGCCTTCTTTCCGTGTAACGCTGTCCGATCTTTCCCCGGATGCCCTGGCCGTTTCCTCCCTCAACGCGGACCGGCTTCAGGTATCCGTCTCCCTGCACCGGGGGGATCTTTGTGCGGGGTTTCCCCCCGCCTCGTTTGACTGTATTGTTTCCAATCCGCCCTATATTCCTTCATCCGAGTGCGCTGTCCTGCAGCCTGAGGTGCTGCGCGAGCCGCAGCTGGCGCTTGACGGAGGAGCAGACGGGCTCAGTTTCTACCGCCGGATTGCCCTGGAATCCCTTCCACTGCTCGTCTCCGGCGGTCATCTTTTCCTGGAGATCGGTTACGGGGAGGCCGGTGATGTATCCGCCCTGCTCGCTTCCGCCGGTTTTACCGGCATCGAAGTCCGGGACGATTTCGCCGGAATTCCCCGAATGATTCATGCGCGCTCTGCCTGTACGGAGGAGTTATGTTCGAGAAGCTGAATGAATTGCTGGATCGTTTTTCTGAGCTGGAGGAGGCAATCTCCCAGCCGGAGATCATCCTCGATTTTGAAAAGTACCAGGCCCTGCTGAAGGAACGTTCCTCCCTGCAGCCGCTGGTGGATAAATATCATGAATACCTTTCCCTGGACCGCCAGCTGCAGGAAACCCGGGAATTGCTTTCCGATCCCCTGATGGCGGAGGAAGCCTCTGCGGAGATGGAAGTTCTCACTGCTTCCCAGGCCCGTCTGACAGAAGAACTGAAGATCCTGCTCGTTCCGCCGGATCCGCTGGATTCCCGTAATGTGATCCTGGAAATCCGCGCCGGTGTCGGCGGTGATGAAGCCGCTCTCTTTGCTGCAGACCTGCTCCGTATGTATCAGAAGTATGCGGACCGCAACGGCCTCACCGCGGAACTGCTTTCCGCCAGCGATACCGATCTCGGCGGCATTAACGAAGCGCTTCTCATGTTTTCCGGCAGGGATGCCTTTGCCCGCATGAAGTTTGAGAGCGGTGTCCATTGTGTCAAGCGCGTTCCGGTCACCGAAAGCGGCGGCCGCATCCACACCTCCACTGTCACAGTCGCTGTATTCCCGGAAGCGGAAGAGATTGAGGTGGATATTAACCCGGCAGACCTGCGCATTGATGTCTTCCATGCTTCCGGCCATGGCGGCCAGGGCGTCAATACCACGGACAGCGCCGTCCGCATCACCCATATTCCCACCAATACCGTCGTCACCTGCCAGGATGAACGCAGCCAGCTGGAGAACAAGGCAAAAGCCATGAAGGTCCTCCGCTCCCGCCTTCTCGAACGCCGTATGCAGCAGGAGGAGGATTCCAAAACCCAGGACCGCAGGAGCCAGATCCGCTGGGGCGAGCGCAGCGACCGGATCCGGACCTATTATTTCAATCATGACTATGTGGTGGACCATCGCCTGTCCATGACCGTCAACCGGGTCGCCAATGTCATGAACGGAGAAATTGCTCCTTTCATTGATGCGCTCCGCCTTGCGGAAAAGACAGAAAAACTTGTGAATCAGCAGGATCGGATGTGATCAGGGTATGGAAACGCTTCTTCTCCCCTCAAATGAGGAATCCCTTTCGCTGGCGGCGGATCTTCTCCGCTCCGGCCAGCTGGTTGCCTTCCCGACGGAAACGGTCTACGGCCTTGGCGCCAATGCCCTCGACCCGGATGCCGTGCTCTCTGTTTTTGCTGCCAAAGGACGCCCTGCGGATAATCCCCTGATCGTTCATATTCATGATCGTTCCCAGCTCAATGGCCTCTGTGCCGTTCCGGATGCGGCACTCCCGCTGATGGATGCTTTCTGGCCGGGTCCCCTTACCATTCTGTTTGAGAAATTCCCCGCCGTTCCGGATGTTGTCACCGCCGGACTGCCCACTGTCGCTGTCCGGATGCCGTCCCATCCTGTGGCGGCCGCTATGCTCCGGACCTGTGATCTGCCGGTTGCCGCGCCTTCGGCCAATTCTTCCGGCCGTCCCAGTCCCACTCTGGCCTCCCATGTGCTGGAGGACATGCAGGGAAAGATTCCCCTGATCCTGGATGGCGGCCCCTGTGATGTGGGCCTGGAGTCCACTGTGCTGGATCTTTGCCACGGCGCGCCCACAATCCTGCGTCCCGGCGGAGTGACGAAGGAGATGCTGGAATCCGTCCTGCATACGGAAGTTCTTCTGGCGGGCAGCATCCTGCGTCCCCTGAAGCCGGATGAAAAGGCACTTTCCCCCGGCATGCGCTATAAGCATTATGCGCCGAAAGGCCAGGTAACCCTCGTGGAGGGAGATGCGGAAGCTGTGGTTGCCCGCCTGCGGGAACTCTATCGGCAAGAGGTTGCCCTCGGCCGTAAATCCTGTGTCCTCTGCTTTTCAGAGCACATGGATGTCCTCCGGGACTGCTGCCCCCACGATATCGGTTCCCGGAACGATCCCCGGGAAATTGCGCGCCGCCTGTTCAATACGCTGCGCGCCCTGGATGAGGAAGGCATGGAATCCGTCTTCAGCGAAGTCGTTCCCCCGGAAGGCGTAGGCCTGGCCGTCATGAACCGGCTGGGGCGCGCCGCTGCTTTCCGCGTCATTCAGGCATAACAAAAAAAATCAGGCGTTCCGCTTTCAAGCGAAACGCCTTTTATGATTTTATTCCTGTCAGATATTCAGCAGATCACTGAAAGCCTTCAGCGCACCGTCTGTCTCATGTGCCAGCACCCGCTTCGCCAGCACCTTGCCCAGCTGCACGCCTTCCTGGTCAAAGCTGTTCAGGTTCCACAGGAATCCCTGGAACATCACCTTGTTCTCAAAGTGCGACAGCAGCGCGCCCAACGCTTCCGGCGTCAGTTTGTCGCCGATGATGATGCTGGAGGGCCGGTTTCCGGCAAAATACTTATTCCGGTTGTCATCGTCCTTGCCGCAGGCGAAGGCCATGATCTGGGCTGCCACGTTCGCACACAGCTTCTGCTGGCTCGTGCTTCCCTGGATCACCACGTCCTCTTCTGCCTGGCTCTGCCGGAATCCGATGAACTGCAGCGGAACAATGTCCGTTCCCTGATGCAGCAACTGATAGAAGGAGTGCTGTCCGTTCGTTCCGGGCTCGCCGAAGATCACCGGGCCGGTCACATAGTCCAGCGGTTCACCGAAGCGGTTGACGCTCTTGCCGTTCGATTCCATGTCCAGCTGCTGCAGGTGGGCCGGGAAGCGGCTCAGGGCCTGGCTGTAGGGCAGCACAGCCGTGGCGGGATATCCAAGGATATTCCGCTCATATACGCCGATCAGCGCATCCAGCATTGCCGGATTTTTCATGGCGTCCTTTTCCGCGGCCAGCTTGTCTTCTTCCGCTGCACCTTCCAGGAACCGGGCAAAGATTTCGGGTCCGAATGCCAGAGACAGCACCGCGCCGCCGACGGCTGATGTGGAGGAATATCTTCCGCCGATATAGTCGTCCATGAAGAATGCGGCCAGGTAGTCGCTGCTCTTCGCCAGCGGGGATGTTTCGCTGGTCACGGCAATCATGTGTCTGGAGGAATCCAGTCCCTGCTTTTTCAGCGCATCCTTGACAAAGGATTCGTTGGTCAGTGTTTCCAGCGTTGTGCCGCTCTTGGATACCAGCACGAAGATCGCATGGGCCGCATCTGTTTCGCACAGAACGCCCGCTGCATCGTCCGGGTCCACGTTGCTGATGAACTTTGCGGTCATCCGGAAGCATCCGTTCTTCTTCGCCCAGTTTTCCAGCGCCAGGTACATAGCCCGGGGGCCCAGGTCGCTGCCGCCAATGCCGATCTGCACAACAGTGGTGAACTTCTCGCCCTTTTCATTGACGATTTCGCCCCTGTGCACTTTGCCGGCGAATTCAGCAATTTTCTTCTGCTGTTCGGTGTAGAAGGCGCGCTTGTCCGTTCCGTCCGCCACAACCGCTTTGCCCAGCTGGCCGCGGGTCAGCTGGTGCAGCACCAGGCGCTTTTCGCCCGTGTTGATTACTGCGCCGTTATACAATTCTTCAAACTTGCCGGCCAGGCCGCATTCTTCAGCCAGGGCGCTCAGCCGGGCCAGCACCTTATCGTCCACCTGCTTCGCGGCATACGAGAAAGAAAGGCCGGCAGCCATGGGCACCTGGTACGATGCCACGCGTTCCGCGCCTTTCTCTCCGCCCAGTTCCTTTTTCAGATCCACACGGTGCGGATCATTTTTCATTTCCTGATAGGCTTTCAATGTGTCGAGATTTTTCCACTGGTTCATTCTGCAGTCCTCCGAAACGTACTATTTTAACGTCCGGAGATATTATACTGCACCTTCGCCGCTCTTTCAAGCTTCACCCGTTCAGGATGCGCTTCAGGAATTCCCGTGTGCGCAGGCTTTCCGGATTGGTGAAGATCTTGGCGGGCTCGCCTTCTTCTTCAATGACGCCGTCCGCCATGTAAACCACGTGTGTGCTCACATCCCTGGCAAATGCCATTTCGTGCGTCACCACCAGCATCGTCATCCTGTCGCTGGCAAGGGATTTCATAACATCCAGCACTTCCCCGACCATTTCCGGGTCCAGTGCGGAGGTAGGTTCATCAAACAGCAGAACCTCCGGTTCCATCGCCAGCGCCCTGGCGATGGCGACGCGCTGTTTCTGTCCGCCGGAGATCTGGTCCGGGCGGGCATTGATGTACGGCGCCATCCCCACCTTGTTCAGGTAATAGATTGCCCGCTGTTTTGCTTCTTCCTTCGGAACCTTGGCCACCTTCTGCTGGCCGATCATGCAGTTTCCCAGTACCGTCAGGTTGTTGAAAAGGTTAAAGTTCTGGAAAACCATCCCCACTTTCGCCCGGTAGGCGGAAGCGTTGATCTTCCCTTTTGTCACATCCTGCCCGTGGTACAGGATCTCGCCGGTGGTCAGCGTTTCCAGCAGGTTGATACAGCGCAGAAGTGTGGATTTCCCGCTTCCGCTTGCGCCGATAATGGATGTCACATCGCCCTTGTCCACCGTAAAGTCGATGTCCTTCAGCACGGCGTGCGATCCGAAGGCTTTGGAGAGATGCCTGATCTCAAGTATATGCTCGCTCATCTGCACTCTCCTTTATTCCCTGCTTTTCTCGTCAAAAGGCGCTCCGCCTTCTGTCGGGATATTGTAATTTCCTGCAGTCATCACCAGCTGATCGGTATTCACCAGTTCATAGTTCGGTTTCCCGGCCAGTTTCTTTTCAAACTTCCGCAGCAGGAAGGACGAAACCAGTGTCAGGAAAAGATACCCCGCCATTTCCATGAATGCGGACGGAAAATATTTGAACACCGCGCCGGAAACCATTTTATGCACCGCAAAGAAATCGTTGAATCCGATAATGAACATGACAGAGGTGTCTTTGACGTTGATGATATAGTTGTTGCCGATCTGCGGCATGATGTTGCGCAGCGTCTGCGGCAGAACGATATGCAGCATCGTCTGCCAGTGGTTCATGCCGATGGCTTTCGCGCCTTCGAACTGGCCCCGGTCGATACTCATGATACCGCCCCGGACGGATTCAGCCATGTACGCGCCGGTATTCACAGATACGACGATGATGCTGACCGTCCAGATATCCTTGAACGAAATGCCGAAGAAATACGGCAGTCCGTAGTAGATAAAAACTGCCTGCAGGATCATCGGCGTACCGCGGAAGATCTCCACATAGGCCCGGATAATAATCCGGAGCAATTTGAGGACAAAGCGCTTCACTACGTTGTCCTTCGAGCTGTACGGGATCGTCTGCAGGATACCGCAGAAAAAGCCGATGATACAGCCGATCAGCGTGGCGGTCACAGCCAGGATCAGTGTATTGAGAATACCGGTCAGGTATACAGTGCCGTATTTGTTCCATAGGCTGCCGATATCGGTAAACAGTTGTCCAATCATAATATCAGTACACCCTCATGTCTTTTCCCGGGACGGTTTGATTATTCTTCGCTCAGGGGCTGAACGGAGATCGCCTTTTCCATCAGTGCGTTGAAGTCATCGGCGGTCTTGTCGCTCAGGTAGGCATTGATCGCGTCCACCAGGGCCTTGTTGTCCTTCTTCACGGAGATACCGATGTTGATCTCTTCTTCGGAGACCTGGAAGTCATCTCCGCTGCCGGCAAAGTCCAGGATCTTCAGTTCCGGATAGGCAATCAGGGCACCCTGGGCCGTCGGCATATCGGTGCAGACGAAGTCAACCGCGCCGGAAGCCAGTGCCATCAGCATAGCAGGAGCGGATTCCTGGGGCGTCAGGATATTGGCGTTGGGAATCTGCGGCAGGCAGGAATCGTACCAGATGGTTCCGCTCTGGCTGGTGCAGGTACCGCCCGCCAGGTCGGAGATGCCCTTCGCATCGGCAAACTTGCTGTCAGCCTTCACCAGGCAGACGATCGTGGCATACAGATAGGGGCCGGCGAAATCAACCGCTTCCATCCGCTCAGAGGTCATGCTCTGGCCGGCGATAACGGCGTCACATACACCGGACTGCACCGCGGGAATCAGGGAGTCCCAGTCCAGCTGCATCACTTCCAGCTGCCAGCCGTTCGCTTCGCAGATGGCCTTGGCGGTCATGACATCGTATCCGTTTGCATACAGAAGGCTGCCCTTGATCGGCACAGCGCCGTTGGAATCGTCGGTCTGGGCCCAGTTGTAGGGAGCGTAGGCGCATTCCATCGCGACGGTCAGCACGCCGTCTTCCACGCCGGGAATTCCGTCCGCCATCGCAACGGAAGCCATCAGCATCATCAGAATCATCATCATGGCAATGATCTTTTTCATTGGTTAAACCCTCCTGCAATTTGTCGTTTGTTTCGGTGGAAACACCTTTTATTTTATGTTTCCTCTGTTTTGGTTACAAGTTTTTTTGTTGTTCCTTCTTACTGTGGACATAACAAAAACCCTGCACATCCGTGCAGGGTTTGGAAAGCATTTTCGGTCCAATCAGCGCTTGCTGAACTGGGGCGCCCGGCGGGCAGCCTTGAGGCCGTACTTTTTGCGTTCCTTCATACGAGGATCGCGGGTCAGCAGGCCGGCTTTCTTCAGGGTGTCGCGCAGTTCCGGATCAGCCTTGCACAGGGCGCGGCTGATACCATGACGGATCGCACCGGCCTGGCCGGTCAGACCGCCGCCCTTCACGTTGACCATCACGTCGTAGTTGCCAACGTTGGTCAGGTTCAGGGGCTGACGAACTGTCATCTTCAGGGTTTCGAGTCCGAAATAATTGTCGATATCGCGCTTGTTGATCACAATCTTTCCATCGCCGGACACCAGACGTACGCGGGCAACGGCTTTCTTACGACGGCCAACAGCACTGTATTCTCCCTTAGCCATTCTTTTCTAACTCCTTTCCGCGTTACTTCAGGTCCAGCACTTCAGGCTTCTGAGCAGCCTGGTCATGTTCTGCACCGGCGTAGATTTTCAGCTTCTTCGCCATCTGACGTCCCAGGGGTCCCTTCGGCAGCATGCCGACAACCGCGTGACGAACGGCGAATTCAGGCTTTTCAGCAATCAGCTTGCGGTACTTGGTTTCCTTCAGTCCGCCGGCATATCCGCTGTGATGGTAGTAAATCTTCTGATCCAGCTTCTTGCCGGTCAGAACGACTTTGGACGCGTTCACGATGATGACATAGTCACCGGTATCCATATTCGGGGTATAAATGGGCTTGTTCTTGCCGCGCAGGATGTTCGCAACCTGACTTGCCAGGCGGCCGAGCACCATTCCATCTGCATCTACGACATACCATTTACGGTCGATGTCTGCAGTCTTCGGAATATAAGTCTTCAAAGGATTTTCCTCCCAGTGTAATGGTCATTCCCTTCATGATGGTCGCATGCCGGGAAAATGTGTCAAGAGCTACCGGGGCTAGCGGAGCTTTTGATGCCAAACGATATAATACTGCAAACAGAAACCCAAGTCAAGAAAAAATTCACGGATTTGTAAGGATTCTGTCCTTCCGGAGGCCTTTGGGATAATGGTTTTTAATGGTTCCGCTGCTTCCCTTGCCCCATCCTACGGCAATCCCCCTGTATTTCAGTATCACCCATCCCTTTGCCTCCCCGGGAATTTCCTCGCCGGCTATATACCGCTGCGCCGTATCCGCGTCCAATTCAGCGCATTGCAAGCCGTATTCCGCAAAGCAAAGCGCCGCCGCGTGATCAGGAATCAGGTTCTTCCCCCGGATTTCCGCAATCTGCAGCCCGGCCCGGATCACGCGGATCCCCTTCAGTTCCGGGCATGCCGGTATCCGGATCAATGTGTTCCCGATTTTCCGGTTTGCCTCCCGGATTCCCGGGATCGTTTCCTGCAGCAGTTTAAGTTCTTCCTTTGTCGCCGGATCAAACGGCATCTGCATGGGTCTGCTTTCGCCGCTTCCCTTCTTCCGCAACAGCGCCGCGAACTGTCCTTCGCCCTTCATTTGGTGGGGCAGGCATAGCAGCATGCCGTTCCGGCTCTCCGCCCCCGGCAGTGAAAAGGATTCAGGCTCAAATTCAGGATGTTTTTCCAGGAACCGGAGGACGTTCTCCTCGTTTTCTTCCGGATTGTATGTGCAGGTGGAATACACCAGCCTTCCGCCGTCGCGCACCAGCCGTGCGGCCTCCTCCAGGATCTCTGCCTGTCGTTTGGCGCATCCGGCTGCCTTTTCCGGGCTCCATTCCGCCCGTGTCTCCGGTTCCCTCCGGAACATGCCCTCTCCGGAGCAGGGAACATCCGCCAGCACGCCGTCAAACAGCCCGTCCCAGCTGCCGGGTATCTTCTCCGGCCAGGTGCTGATGACTACGCTGTTCGGGATGCCCATCCGTTCCATATTCCGGCTCAGGATGGCTGCCCGTTTCGGCACCGGTTCGTTGCTGATCAGCAGGCCTTCCCCCGCCATTTTCAGCCCGATCTGCGTGGATTTACCGCCTGGCGCGGCGCACAGGTCAAGAATCGTTTCCCCGGGCTGCGGATTCAGCACTTCCGCCGGCAGCATCGCTGCCGGTTCCTGCAGGTAGAATGCCCCGGCTTCGTGGAAGATCGTTGCCCCCGCGATGCTGTCCGCCGGCAGGTAGTATCCGTCTTCCGCCCAGGGGATCCTTTCCCCGGCGGTAAAGTCGTCCGCTCCCTCAAAAGGTTTTCGCACGTTCATCCGGATTCCCCGCACCGGCGCTTCTTCCATTGCACGCAAAAAGTCCGGCAGCCCTTTTCCCAGCTGTCGGCCCATGCGTTCGGTGAATGCGTTCGGAAGGCCAGTCATTACGGATCCTCCATCCAGTCCGGTTTCATGTAGCGCTGCATTTCCATTATCGGCGTCTGCAGGCGGCAATGCCGCAGGATCTCCGGCTTTCCCGCCGTGACCACCGTCGGAACTCCCAGTATCTCTGCGCAGCGCAGCACAGTCTTTTCGCCTTTTTCAATCATTTCCGGCGTCGTTTCATCCGCCAGGTTTGTATTGTTGATCAGCAGGTCGATCCGCAGCCGTCCCCGGTTCTCAATCCGCCGGGCCATGTCCGTGATATCCTCTTCCTCCATGGTCAGCGGCCGCATACAGTTGATGACCAGCGCAACTATCGTGTTTTCGCGTTCCTTCATAAAGGAAGGATAGTATCTTCCCAGCGCAGCTGCCCCTGTGTCATCTCCGCCCACGTCGAAAAGCACCCGGTCCGAGGGCACCTCAAATACACTCTGGATTTCAGCCGGCAGTGCGGGAATATCCACTGTCGTCATCGCAAATGTGGGCATCAGCACACGCACGCCCGCGTCCCGCAGCATATCCGCTTTCTCGCCCGTGCGGAAATAGGGGTTCACGATGTCCAGGTCCACCAGCGTCGTCTTTTCCGTCTCAGCATAGTGAAGCGCCAGGTTCAGCGACAGCTCCGTTTTCCCGCTGCCGTAATTCCCTGTGATCACGATAAACCGTTTGTCCCCGAAAAGTTCCTTCATTCTTCCTTCTCTCCGTTTTCGGTCTCTCCGTTGTTCCAGTTTTTCGGATAGACCGGCGCGTAATAAGCGTCCCGCTGGTCCACAATCGGTTCCGGCGTGACATAATGGTAATCTTCCTCGTCGCTGTCTCCCAGCAGGTTGATCCGGATCCTGCGCCGCCGCCGGCTTCGCGCGTCTTCCCGCTCTTCCGGCCGCCGGTAGGGGCTGTCTATGGGTACGGTGTATCCGGCTTTCGTCACTTCTGCGGGAATCACAGGCTCCGCCTCTTCCGGTTCCCTTGCCCGCCAGCGGTAAAGGTCATCCTTCTCCTCCGGCAGGGGCTCGGATTCTTCCTCGTAGGTTCCTTCGTATCTTTCTTCTTCGGGCGCTTCTCCGCCGTCTGCCTGATATGTTTCTTCAGCCGCCGGTTCAGCAGGTTCGTCTGCCTCTGCCGTATCCCCGTTCTTCCGTTTTTTCAGCCGGTTCCAGGAGGTGCGCCATACCTTGTACGGCTCCCAGCGGAACAGGTATACGACAAAATCCGCAATCAGGCCGATTGCGCACAAAAGCACAACGATATAGATCCAGTTATGGGCAATAAACTGCAGAAATGAATCTCCGCCTTTGGATGTCAGTGCGGTCCAGATCATGGCGACCAGCCCCTGCAGCCATCCCAGCAGAATGCTGAAAACGGTATTGGCAAAGCTTCCCATGTCAGATTCCTCTTATAAGTCCGGCTCGACTTCAACCGTGACCGTCACGGTTTCGTTGCTCAGCACAGCGTCCTCCGAAGGCTTCTGTACCTTCAGCTGGAAAACCGTGGTTTCGCTCAGGTCCTGCAGGTTGATATTCCGGTCCATCGCGATGTCGTCCATCTGCTCCAGCACTTCGTTCCGCGCAGCAACCCGGATCGTTTCCGGACTGACTTTCACCGATGAAACGCGGTATCCGTCCTTAACCATCCCCTGTGTTTCGATCAGGTTGCGGATGTTGAAGGATTTTGCCGGCAGGATACTGCATTCAACCAGTACAGTGTCAATGATCACGCTCTCGGTTGTGATGTTGATCAGCGGGCTGGAAACTTCTTCGCCGGAGCGGTTGTACAGCCGGATCTCGCTGGTGGTTTGCATCGTCCCCTCAGCCCATTCGATATTCTCGGGATTCAGGGTTGCCTTCGCGCGGGAGATGGTGTTTACGATATCCCGCGGACCGTTTACCGCAACCAGCACCGGATCCACACTGGGGCTGGGCATATACCAGTCCCCGTACCATCCGTTTTTGTAATCGCCGGTTACATCCACCTGTACCGGAATCCGCTGGCGTACGAAATATTCCTCCACCTGTACGGTCACCGTGCTCGGCACAGTGCTGACCACCTTGCCGTAGGTACTGCTGGCTGTGCTGAGAATCCGCAGTTCCTGTTCGCCGGTGCCGTTGATCCGTGTCAGGTCCACCCGCAGGTTGTAGGCGGATGTTTCGGCTGCGTCATACTGTTTCTGCGGCACCGCGGCGGAAACTGTCACGTTGGACAGCATTTCCTCCAGGTCGCTTGTGACGATAAATCCGTTTCGCTTCAGGGTATCGGCACCGCTGATGGAAACGCTTACGTTCTGCCAGGTTTTGTCCCGGGTCAGCGTATTGTCCTGGGAGATCAGGCCGGCCCAGAGTGTCAGGGAAATCAGGACCGCCAGCAGCTTCACCCATCCGTTGTGGAACAGTACATGCTTGCCGGCTTTCAGCAGCTGCTTCCCGATTTCTTTGGAGCGGGCGGAAAAGGACGATTTACTCATTGGCTTCGCCCTCCGCTTCTTCTCTCAGATTCTTGAAGAACGTGACCACCCTGGAGTTCGGTGTCGTGTATACTTCGTTCAGGATTTCCTCCAGTGCCTTCACGGTCAGCGGACGGGTCAGAGCGCCGTCCCGCGCCAGGCTGACAATACCCGTTTCTTCGGATACCACCAGTACGATCGCGTCCGTATTCTCGCTGATGCCTACAGCTGCCCGGTGCCGGGTGCCCAGCTCACGGCTCACGCCGCTGGCTTCCGCCAGGGGCAGGATGCACGCGGCCGCCATGATTTCGTTGTCACGGATGACAACGGCACCGTCATGCAGGGGGGTATTCGGCTCAAAGATGTTTTCCAGCAGCGGAGCGGAGATTTCCGCATTCAGCCGCGTACCGGTCTCAATCACGTCCTGCAGGCCCGTCTGCTGTTCAAAAACGATCAGCGCGCCGACCCTGCGCTTGCTCAGGTCCATAATGGTCTGGATGATTTCGGAGATGATGGTATCCTTCTCCTCGTCAATCCCCTTCTTCGTGTTTTTCCGGAATACGCGGGTACGTCCCATCCTTTCCAGCGCCTTGCGCAGTTCCGGTTGGAACAGGACCACCAGCACAATCGCACCGTTCTGCAGGATAGCGGTCAGCAGCCAGTTCAGGCTGACCAGACCCAGCAGGCTGCTCATCAGCGCGATCACAAGCAGCAGGAAAAGGCCCTTCAGCAGGGCGCTTCCGCGGGTATGCCGTGTCAAAAGCAACAGTTCGTAAATAATCACTGCCACGATAATGATGTCGATCAGATCGGTAATCCGGATCCGGTGAGTCAGATTCCACATCATGTTCCGCAGGGTTCCCATGATATCGTTCATCTGCTCACCTCCCCTTTTTCATAGCCTTTTTATTATACACGAGCCGCTGCCAAAATGAAAGATGATAATTCATATTTTTTTCATATTTTTGAAACAAATCTCGTGCCAAAACAAAAAGAAAAACCCCTTCCGATGGAAAGGAGTTTATCACATGCGATCTGATTCCGCTCAGACGGACGCAGCCTTGTTCAGCTGCTTGGCCAGACGGGCCTTTTTCCGATTGGCGGCATTCTTATGAATAACGCCCTTCGCGGCCGCTTTGTCAATAACGGCGGAAGTCGCGGACAACTGCTCATTGGCGTTGGACGGGTCGGCGGCTACAGCAGCATCGAACTTGCGAACGGAAGTACGCATACCGCTCTTCACAATACGATTCCGCAGGTTCTTCTTCTCGCTGACCTTCACCCGCTTTTTCGCGGACTGGATATTCGGCAACTCGGTTCACCTCCCCTTAGGTTCCTTAAAAAACCATCGCATGGCATAATATCATGTTTATCTTCAAAATGCAACCCTTTCCCGTAAAAAAATGTCCTGTTCCCCTTCCAATCTTTCCCGGTTTGTTTTATAATACCTCTGTTAGTTTGAAAAATCCGATCGGAGGAATATTATACCTGTGCGTGTCGGCATTCTGGCGGATCTGTTTGATCCTGTGACTCTTTCCCATATTGACGCCTGCCGGGATGCGCTCTCCTCCGGCCTTGCGGATCAGGCCGCGCTCGTTCTCTCCGTCTCCGGTTCCTGCCGCGCGGAAGAGGAGGATCGCTGGCGCATGCTCTGCGCCGCCGCTTCCTGTTCAAAGCAGCTGGTTCCCCTCCGTCTCCCGGCCAAGGCGGATCCCGCCGATCCGGACCGGATTCTCCGTTTTGTGCGGAAGAAAATTCCGAAAGCGGATCCCTTTTTCCTGCCGGCCCTCTCCGTGCATCCCGGCCTCTGTCCCTCGGTGGAGGAATATTGCGCGCTGTCCGGCCTGTACGGGCACAGTTCATACCTTCAGGGCGCATCCTCTTGGGTCAGCCGCCTTTTTGACACCCTGAATCCACACCGTTTTGCCCATACCCTTTCTGTTGCCCGCACTTCTGTGGAGCTGGCGCTCCGTTTCGGTGTCGATCCCCTGAAGGCGGAGGAGGCCGGCCTCCTGCATGACTGTGCCAAGTGTTATTCCCTGGAGGATATGCAAAAAGTGGTCCTCCGACATAGAATGACCGACGATTCCGAATTTCTCTCCTCTCCCGCGCTGCTGCATTCCCTGGCTGGCGCCTGTGTCGCCCGGGATGTCTACGGCGTGCAGGATCAGGAAATTCTAGATGCCATCGCCTTCCACAATACCGGCCACGCCGGCATGTCCCCCCTGGCGATGTGCGTCTGCCTGGCGGATTTCATCGAGCCCAACCGGGAGCCTTTCCCCCTGCTGGAGGATGTCCGCCGCCTTGCCGATACTTCCCTGGACCGGGCGCTCCTCCTCTCGCTGGAGGGAGTCGCCGCCCACGTTTCATCCAAAGGGAAAAAGCTTCATCCACGTACGCTCAATACCATTGATTGGTTAAAAGCATCTTTTTAAGGAGGTTCTTCATGGAAGATCAGGAACTGGTTCTTGCTCTGGCGTCCTTCCTGTATGAGAAAAAAGCCCAGGATATCATGGTGCTGAAGGTATCGCACCTCACGGTCCTGTGCGATTACCTGGTGATTGCAAGCGGGCGCACCGCTGCCCAGGTTTCCGCCCTGACCGACGGGGTTGACGAGTTCATGGCGCGTAATAACCTTGACCTGCGCCGCACGGAAGGGCGGCATGAAGGCCGCTGGGCCATCCTGGACTACGGTTCCGTCATGGTGCACCTCTTCCATCGGGATGAGCGCGCTTATTACGGGCTGGACCGTCTCTGGAACGATGGGACGAACGTCCTGGATCTTCCCTTTGATCAGTCTGCGGATTGATTTGCTGCATGCAAAAAGCAGTGGCCGTTTCCGGTCACTGCTTCTTTTATGCCTCTTATCCGATAATCCTGTCCAGGATCGCGTCCGCCACTTCGCGCTTGCTCATTATCGGCAGCGCCTCTGACCCTTCCTTTGTGATCAGTGTGACGATGTTCGTGTCCGTATTGAATCCGGCGCCGGGCTTCGTCACGTCGTTTGCCACGATCATGTCCAGGTTCTTTTTGATCAGCTTTTCCTGAGCATGGGCCGCCACGTGATCTGTCTCCGCAGCAAATCCCACAAAAACCTGGCTTGCTTTTTTCTTCGCCCCGATGGTCTTCGCGATGTCCGGATTCTCCGTCAGCCGGATGACCATGGGCTCCCCGTCTTTTTTCTTGATCTTTGTTTTCGCGCAGGCGGCCGGCCGGTAATCCGCCACTGCCGCGGCCTGGATCACGATATCCTGCTTCGGCGCTTCCTTTTTCATCACGTCAAGCAGATCCCGCGCAGATTCAATCTCGATGATCCGCACCCCGTCGGGCACCGGCGCTGTCGTATTGCCCTTCACCAGGGTCACTTCCGCTCCCCGGTCCCGGGCGGCTTCCGCGATCGCGAATCCCATCTTCCCGCTGGAGTCGTTGGTCAGGAACCGCACCGGGTCCAGCCGCTCCCGGGTGGATCCGGCAGTCACCAGCAGTTTCTTTCCCGCAAGGTCTTCCGTCCGTCCCAGGATCTCCTGAATTTTCCGCACGATGTCCGCAGGCTCGCTCATCCGGCCCTTGCCTTCGTCCCCGCAGGCCAGCATTCCGCTCTCCGGCCCGGCAAACAGCACGCCCCGGTTTTTCAGCACGGAAACGTTCTGCTGTGTGGCCTTCGCGGTCCACATTCCGGTATTCATGGCCGGAGCCACCAGCACCGGAGCCTTTGTGGCCAGCACCGTTGTGCTCAGCATATCGTCCGCAATACCATTCGCCATTTTCGCCAGGATGTTGGCAGTCGCGGGAGCAATCACAAAGATATCCGCCAGCTTCGCCAGCGCCACATGCTCCACGTTCCATTCCTCCGGTTCGGCGAACGTATCTGTCACCACCGGATTGGCCGCCAGCGTCCGGAAGGTCAGCGGAGTCACAAACTCCGTCGCATTCCTGGTCATGATGACGTGCACATCCGCGCCAAGATGACGCAAACGGGAGACAACCTCGGCGCTCTTGTACGCCGCGATGCCTCCCGTAACGCCCAGCACAATATGTTTGCCGGTCAGTTCCATCTTATACCTGCTCCTCTTGTTCCATCGGCTTGTCGTAAGTCAGCAGGCCGCGGTTGATTTCTTCCACGGCGGTCTTCAGCGGCTTCATGCCTTCCGCATCGATCATCGGCAGTGCGCCGTTCACAATTTCACGGCCCCGCTTGCTGGCTTCAACCACCAGGGTGTAGCGGCTTTCCGCGTGATTCAACAGTTCAAGTACGCTCGGATCAACAATGGACATCTTGGGTTCCTCCTGCCTTATTCTTCAATTTCCGGGAAATAGCGGACAGAGTTCTGCTTTTCAGCCCGGACAATGGATACCAGCTGCTCATAAGCCGTTTCCAGTTCGTCGTTCACAACCAGATAGCGGTATTTGCCCATCTGGGCGATCTCGCCTCTGGCGTTGTTCAGGCGCCGCTGGATCTCTTCCTCGTTTTCCGTGTTCCGCGTGTGCAGCCGAACCTTCAGGTCGTGGTAGCTCGGGGGAAGGATGAACACGCTGACGCAGTTCTTTTCTTTCTCCATCACAGCGCGGGCGCCCTGGGGATCGATGTCCAGCAGCACGTTCTGCCCCCGGTCGATCCGTTCGTATACCTCGCTTTTCAGCGTGCCGTACCGGTGGCCGTGCACGCTGGCATGCTCGAGGAAGGCATCCTCGCTGAGCAGTTTATCATATTCCGCTTCGGAAATAAAGTGGTAATGTACATCTTCTATTTCATTTTCCCGCCGTCCCCGCGTTGTTACACTGACCGAGAAGGCAAAGGACGGGTCCTGGTCCAGCAGTTTCGCGACCAGCGTACCTTTCCCCGCGCCGGAAGGCCCGGAGATCACCAGCAGCATTCCCTTTCGGATTTCTTTCATACGTCTTTCTCCTCAGCCTTTCCGTCAATCCGGGCGGCAATGGTTTCCGGCAGCAGCGGGGACAGGATGACATGCTCAGAATCTGTCATCAGCACCGCCCGTGTCCTGTGGCCGCAGGTGGCGTCAATCACGTGTCCCGCGTCCCGCGCATCCTGAATCAGACGGCGAATCGGCGCCGCGTCCGGTGAAACAACCGCGATCAGCCTGTGCGCGGCCGCCATGTTTCCGTATCCCACATTAATGAATTTCATCGGCGTCACTCCACATTCTGGATCTGTTCCCTCAGTTTTTCAATCTCGCTCTTCAGGTCCACCACGTGCTTTGCAATTTCCGTGTCCTGGGCCTTGGATCCGATGGTGTTCACTTCCCGGTTCATCTCCTGGATCAGGAAGTCCATCTTCTTGCCGATTTCGCCTTCCGCCTCCAGGAATCCACGCATCTGCGCGATGTGGCTTTCCAGCCGGGCCAGTTCCTCGTCGATGGCGCAGCGGTCTGCCATGATGGCAGTTTCCTGCGCCAGCCGTGCCGGATCCACGCCCTCTGTCACCAGTGCCTTCAGCCGCTCCTCCAGCTTCTCCCGATATTCGGTCACAACCTTCGGCGCCCGCTCCAGCACTTTCAGCCGCAGTGCGGCCACCGCGTCCAGGTGGATCCGGAGATCCTCCTTCAGGTGCGCTCCCTCTTTTCCACGCATCACGGTCATCTGCTGCAGCGCAGTCTGCATCGCTTCCGCGCACATCCCGCTGATCAGACTCTGGTCCATTTCCTTTTCTGTCAGCGTAACCACACCTTCCAGCGCCAGCAGCCTGCTGACGCTCAGGTCATATTCCGCGCCGATGGTGCCTTCCAGCTCCTTCCCGGTTTCGCAGTACTGCCGTGCCAGTTCCTCGTCCACGCTGATCTGCACCGCGGAGGTCTCCGTACTGCGCACCGTCAGGAAAACGTCCACATGCCCGCGTTTCAGGATCTTTCCGGTTTCCTCCCGCACAACGGGCTCCAGGAAGGCGATATTCCGCGGCAGGCGCATACCCAGGTCCAGGAAACGGTGATTGACGGATTTGATTTCAGCGGTGACTTCCCATCCGTTCCGCTGTACCCGTCCGGTCCCGCATCCTGTCATGCTCTGCATCGTCTGTCGCCTCTTCCTTCTTTTGTGGCAGAAATTATATCATCCGTCTGTTAAAAACGCAAATTTATTCCCATTTGTCCCAGATTTCAGGCTGGTATCCGCAGGTAACTTTGTTGCCGTTCCGGACAATGGGAGTCTTCAGGAGCCAGGGATTCTCCCGGATCGCAGGAATCAGCAGTTCCGCCCGGTCATAGTAGCAGGCCGGGTGTTCCTTCACCTTTTTGTCTTCCCGGTCAATCAGCTTTTCCATGCCGATCCCATCCAGCATCAGGCGGACTTCCCGCTCTCCCAGCGGATGCTTTTTCAGGTCCATGCTCTGGAATGGAATCCGCCGTTCTTTAAAATACCGTTCCGCCTTCTGGGTGTCAAAGTTCTTTTTCCCGGCGTAAATCTGAATATTCATGATTTATCTTTCCGCCTTCCGCAGGTCGCTGCCTTCCAGCAGGATAATCCGGCAGTTTTGCGGATCATTCAGCCGTGACGCGATCCGTTCCGTGTAGCGTTCCCGCAGTTCCTTCAGCGTCAGGTTCGTGCTGATGACCGTGGAAAGCCCGCGGCTCTGCCGTTCGTTGATCAGCTGGAACAGCTGTTCGATGGTGATGTTCTGCATCAGGGGTTCGCTGCCCAGATCGTCCAGCATCAGTACAGGAACTTCCTCCAGCTCCCGTACGCCGCATTCCCCGTCGAAATAGCTTTTACGTGCCATCTGCAGGAACGTGTAAGCGCTCACGATCAGCACGTTCACCCCGCGTTCGATCAGCCTCGCCGCCATCGCCCGCATCAGGAACGTTTTTCCCAGGCCGCTCTTCCCACTCAGCAGGATATCCCGCGTGCTGCCCTGGGGCCAGCGGTTCGCCCATTCTTCACACTGTTTCCGGGCAAGTTCGGTCAGCTGGCGCTGTGTGATGCCCGGCTGCACCTGCGTCTCCGGGATCATGCCGGCATTGAAGTTTTCAAAGGTTTCGTTCGCGTTTTTCCCCAGGCCGATCTGTTCCCGGATCTTCTCCTGGTAGGCTTTCTGCAGGCATTCGCAGGGCTCCCTGATCAGGTCTCCCGTGTAGCCTGTATCTTTGCATTTCGTGCACCGGCATACCGGTTCCAGGTAATCTTCCGGCAGCCCGTTCGCCTTCAGAGCGGCAGCAATCTCCGTGTTCGCTGCCTCCATCTTCTCTTCCAGGTGCTCTGTGTCCGCGTTCCCCTCAAGCATCCGGTGGATAGTTCCGAAGATCAGGTTTTCCCGCTCCGCCATCATCCGGCTGATCTCCGGGAATTCTTTCCGGATCCGTTCCCGCCGGGCAGCTTCTTCCTGCTCGTTCCGGTTCCGCTGGGCGGCATATTCCGCGTCCAGTTCGTTCAGCAGGTCTTCACGCATCCTTGCCGCCCTCCTTCCCGGAAGCATTCATCGCGGAAATCATCCGTTCCATGGCTTCCTGCTGTTCATGGTCGTAATCGCGCTGCGTATACTGCTGCGCGTTCACGTTCTTTGCGCTGCTTTTCGCGGCCGGCTGGGCCTTTTCAGCCCGGGCCTGCTGCATCTTTTTCACGTCTTCCGGCGTGCGGATACCCTCCTGGGCCCATGCTTCCAGTGTTTTGTCCATATAGGATGCCGGCCGTTTGACCTCGAATGCCAGGTCCGCCGCCAGGGAAATCATTTCCCGGCTGAATCCCAGGCTGTTCTCCCACCGGTCCAGCATCTGCATGGCTTTCTGGCCAATGTCCGTGTCCCGTCCGGCCCATTTTCCGCGAAGCTCCTTCATGAATTCCTCTTTTTCGTGGAATGCGCTGATATGCTCCCGGATCTGGTCCGCATTCGTAAATCCGCGCTCCTGCCAGCTCTCCAGCAGTTTCATCACGGAATCAAACCGCTTCTGTTTTGCGGCGCACTCCTTCGCGGCCATCAGGATGATCTCCTGGGGATACTTTTCCAGCATCTGGCTGTAGAGCTTCTGCTGCGCGGGAGTGGGTGCGCCGTACTGGCCCAGCTCCGTCAGCACCGTCTTCAGGTCGCTGCGCTGCTTTTCCGTTTCAGCCAGGTCGTCTCTCCCAAGCTGGCCTTTCTTTCCCTTGCTCCGGTACGTGGTCTCCAGGATGGCGTCCAGCACTCCCAGGCTCGGCGCACTGGTGCCCATCCGGTCGCATGCCTCCTCAATGGCCTCCTGTGTGAAATGCCATTCCTCCGTCCATTTGCGGTACAGCGCAATGTTCGCATCCGAAGGATTGAACCGCATACCCATCTTCCGCAGCACTTTCCGGAATCCGGCGGTCATCATCTCGTCCCGCGCCAACACCTGTTCCGCATCCTCCACAGTATAGGCCTTTTCATCCGCCAGATGCATGGCCACCTTTTCCGCGTCCTTGATCCGGAAGTTTTTGCCCCGTGTCCGGCACATGTATTTGAGCAGCATCACGATCACTTCCGTGGAAAGGTTCATTTCTTCTTTCCACTCGTAGCAGGCAGCAATTTCGGATCCGTGAAAATCACGTACGTCTTCGAAGCTGCTTTCAATCTCGCAGCTGAAGCGTACGTATTCCGGATCCGGTCCGTCGTCACGCACAAGGCTTTTCTGTTTGATGTTGATGTATTCCCAAGTGGGCGGATTGTCCGAAACCCGCCGGACGATCCCACGGCGTTCCCAGTACCGGAACGCCGCCAGGATCTCTTCCTCGCTCATACCCAGCTCCCGGCCCATGGTGCCCAGGTCCATCTCTTTTTTCGGATGGTAGCAGCACAGCAGGCCGTACAGGTATACTTTGACATATTCGCCCTTTGCCCCGGGCAGGTATTCCAGGATAAACTGGTTCTCCACCGGAGTGATGTCAAACATGGCAAAATGGTCGTCAAAGGCGAATGTCATGGATTCTCTGTCCTCCCCGTCAGTCCGGATGATCCTCCAGGATGGCGGCCGCGGCCTTCTTTCCGGCGCCCATCGCCAGGATGACCGTCGCGGCGCCGGTCACGGCGTCACCGCCGGCATATACATGCTTCATTCCGGTGCGTCCGTTATCGTCCGCCTGGATGCCGCCCCATTTCTCCGTGGGCAGGTCCGGTGTGGTTTTCTTGATCAGCGGATTCGGGCTGTTGCCGATTGCCACGATGACCGTCTCAACCGGCAGCGCAAACTCGCTTCCTTCAACCGGAACGGGACGCCTCCTGCCCCTTTCGTCCGGCTCGCCCAACTGCATTTCAATGCAGTTCATGGCTTTCACAAATCCGTTTTCGTCGCCCTCGATGGAGGTGGGGGCCGTCAGCATCTTAAAGATGATGCCTTCTTCCTTGGCGTGATGTACTTCCTCGGCCCGGGCGGGCATTTCCTTTTCGCTCCGGCGGTAAACGATCGTCACGTCCGCTCCCAGGCGTTTCGCGCACCGCGCTGCGTCCATAGCCACGTTGCCGCCGCCGATGACCGCCACCCGGCTGCCGATCTTCACCGGTGTGTCGTGTTCCGGGAAGGTGTAGGCTTTCATCAGGTTCAGCCGGGTCAGGAATTCGTTGGCGGAATATACGCCGCACAGGTTCTCGCCCGGAATCTTCTGGAAGTTCGGCAGTCCGGCACCGCTGCCGATGAAAACAGCGTCGTTTCCTTCCTCCAGCAGCTCGTTCACAGTGAAGGCTTTGCCGGCCACCGCATTCGTGATGATCTTCACGCCCATCTGTTTGAGCGTCTCAATCTCCCGGGCAACCAACGCCTTGGGCAGCCGGAATTCCGGAATACCGTACATCAGCACGCCGCCGGCGGTGTGCAGCGCTTCGTAAATCGTTACGTCCCATCCGGCCTTCGCCAGTTCCCCGGCGCAGGTCAGTCCCGCGGGGCCGCTGCCAATCACGGCCGCTTTCTTCCCGCAGGGGGCTTTTTTCGGGCTCTGGGCGGTGCCTTCTGCCATGGCTGTATCCGCAGCGAACCGCTCCAGCCGTCCGATAGCCACCGGTTCCCCCTTGATGCCGCGGACACACTTGCTTTCGCACTGGCTTTCCTGCGGGCATACCCGGCCGCAGATGGCGGGCAGCGCGTTCTGGCTCCGGATCACCGCGTAGGCGCCAACCGGATCCCCTTCCTTGATCTTCTGGATGAAGTCCGGAATCGGTACATTCACAGGGCAGCCGCTGACACAGGGGCTATTCTTGCAGTGCAGGCAGCGGTCCGCTTCCTCCATCGCGATTTCCCGGGTGTATCCCAGCGCGACTTCCTTAAAGTTGGTCGCCCGTACGGCAGGTTCCTGCTCGGGCATGGGATTCTTTACAAGCGACATATTCGGCATGGTTATCTCGCCTCCCCGGTCAATCTGCAGATGTGTTTCTCGCGGGCCTGCGCCTCTTCCGGCCGGAACATACGGCCTCGGGCCATCGCTTCGTCAAAGTCCACCAGGTGTCCGTCGAAGTCGGGTCCGTCCACGCAGGCGAACTTGGTCTCGCCGCCGACCGTCAGCCGGCACCCGCCGCACATACCCGTTCCGTCGATCATGATCGGGTTCATACTCACGATGGTTTTGATCTTCAGCGGCCGGGTCATTTCGCTGACCGCCTTCATCATCGGCAGGGGGCCGATGGCAATCACTGTGTCGTAGTCCCGCCCGGCCTGGATCTGCTTTTCCAGCGCCTGGGTGACAAATCCCTTGTTGCCGTTGCTCCCGTCATCCGTCATGATGATCAGGTTCGTGCAGGCGGCTTCCAGCTCGTCCTTCAGGATAATCAGGTGTTCGTTCCGGAATCCGACGATCAGGTCTACCTCGGCGCCGGCTTCGTGCAGCGCTTTGGCCTGGGGATAGGCAATGGCAACGCCCAATCCGCCGCCGATCACGGCGACGCGCTTAATCCCTTCCGTCTGGCTCGGCTCACCCAGCGGGCCCACGAAGTCCAGCAGCTCGTCCCCCTCATTCAGGGTGTTCAGTTTCTCCGTCGTATATCCGACGCGCTGGAAAATGATCGTGACCGTTCCCTTTTCCCGGTCGTATCCCGCAATCGTCAGCGGAACGCGTTCGCCTTCCTCATCGATGCGGAAAATAATGAACTGCCCTGGCTTTGCCTTCCTGGCAACCAGCGGGGCTTTCACTTCCATCAGCGTGGTAGTTTCGTTCAGTTCTTCTTTTCGGACAATGGGGTACACTTCCTGTTCCCTCCCGTTTTCTACAGAATAGGATTATTTTACTCTTTTCCTTCTTCCTTCGCAACCGATACGCTGTCTTCCTTCCGTTTTTCCGGTCCGGCGGAAAAGAAAAGCGCTGAAGCTTTCCAGCTTCAGCGCCGTGAATGGTTTTCGGTTTGGGATCAGGCCTTGCCGTCGCAGCCGAGAACGTCCACGATCTTGTGCGCCACCATGTCATGCACAGCCTGACGGGCGGGCTTCAGGTACTGCCGGGGATCGAAGTGATCCGGATGCTCCGCGAAGTACTTGCGGATCGTGGCAGTCATCGCCAGACGGATGTCGGAGTCGATGTTGATCTTGCAGACCGCGCTGCGGGCCGCCTGACGGAGCTGTTCTTCCGGAACGCCGATAGCGCCGGGCATATTTCCGCCGTACTCGTTGATGATCTTCACGAATTCCTGCGGAACGGAGGAAGCGCCGTGCAGCACGATCGGGAATCCGGGCAGCTGCTTGGAGCACTCTTCCAGCACGTCGAACCGGAGCTGGGGCTTGGTGCCGGGCTTGAACTTGTAAGCGCCGTGGCTGGTGCCGATGGCGATGGCCAGGGAGTCGCAGCCGGTGCGGGTCGCGAATTCGACCACTTCTTCAGGGTGGGTGTACATGGCCTTGTCAGCTTCGACGGAAACTTCGTCTTCCACGCCAGCCAGGGTGCCCAGTTCGGCTTCAACCACAACGCCGTGGTCATGCGCGTATTCCACAACCTGGCGGGTCAGGGCGATGTTCTCTTCGAAGGGCTTGGAGGAAGCGTCGATCATGACGGAGGTGAATCCGCCGTCGATGCAGCTCTTGCACAGTTCGAAGCTGTCGCCGTGGTCCAGGTGCAGGGCGATCGGGATTTCAGGATTCAGCTGCGCGGCAGCTTCCACCAGCTTCACCAGGTAGGTGTGATTGGCGTAGGCGCGGGCGCCCTTGGAAACCTGCAGGATGACGGGAGCTTTCAGCTCGCCGGCGGCATCGGTAATACCCTGAATAATTTCCATGTTGTTGACGTTGAAGGCGCCGACAGCGTATCCACCGTCATAGGCTTTTTTAAACATCTCAGTTGTTGTAACCAGTGGCATAGGACAGACCTCCTTTAACAAAGTGCAATCATTATAGCATAACTGTTCCGGAATGGAAAGAGGAGCTTTTGAAAAGCTCCTCATCGGTTCGGATCATAGATTTTTTCCGGTTTCGGATTGTAGGTATCCGTGAACAGCATCTCCCGGTTGACTTCCACACCGTCGATATAGGTCACGCGGTAACTCTTCACCACGTATCCGTCCTTGGCTTTGGACGCGCTGTCCTTATCGCTTACATACACGGGATCCATCAGGCTCGGGAGGATCTCCACGGTTTCCGTTTCCAGGGTGTAGCGCACGTTCCCCAGGCTCCGCCCCCAGAAGCTGACCTTCGTCATCAGCCGCTTCTTGCTCGTCCCGTCCGGCACCACGTCCGCGGTGATATAGATCGGTCCGTCCGTATTGTTTTTGAATACAAGGTCGATCTGTTTCCCGCCCATGTACACCGTGGCGTCCTTGCCGTAGTCCGTATAGCTGACAGCATCAGAGTGGGGTCTGCGGCTGACAATCTGCAGTCCCGAACAGACCGCTGCCTGGTACACCGTAGTGCTCGCCTGGCAGGCGCCGCCGCCGATGCCCATCACATGTTCGTCGTTGATGTATTCTTCCGCGGGATAAAATCCGTTTTCCACGGTGCGGTCCCCAACGATTTTGTTGAAGCTGAACTGCTTCCCGGGCTGCAGGATGTAGCCGGTAATCTTCTCGAAACACCGCCGGATGTTGTTGTTCCGGTCTTCGTTGGACTTGGAACTGATCGGTGTCGTGGCGCTATACAGCAGGGCATACTGCTGCTGCAGGTCTGCTTCCGTCACCTGGGGATACAGCACCTCCGGTTTGATTTCCACAGTGCCGCTCGTCATCGTGCTCACCATCTGGTACAGCTGTTCCTTCAGCGGTGCAATGTCCAGCCGGAGCCCCGTGGTTTCCGTCGTGAAGATGAAGGGATATGTCCGGCTCGGGTCAAAGCTGACCACCGTGGCGTCCTGTGCCGGCTGGTCAATCTGGCCCTTCAGGCTTTCCAGAATCCGGTCTATTTCCCCCGTATCGCCGCTGGGCCGCGCGGTATAAACCACGTAGGGCGTCGTCTCCAGCGTCTCCATCTGGGTGTAACGCTCCGCCTCGGAGCCGTTGTGGCCCTGCAGCCAGGCGTTGTTCATCAGGTTGTTCAGTTCGTTCTCGTCCACGCGCATGTTCATCGTGTCCGTGTTGATGTTTGCCACGATGCTGCCGTTGTATACCAGCTGGACCTTCCATGCGTCGTCCCGCTGGTTGATCTGGCTTTTGACGGAGTTCATCGCCTGTTCCGGCGTCATGCCGCCCAACGCGATCCCGTCCACGTATACCCCCGGACAGAACAGTCCGTTGTAGGGGCTGACCTTGTCGCTGATCCGCTGCCTCTCCGCCGTTTCTTTGGAGATCCGGACTCCGGTCACCACCGCGGCGGCAATCCCGGCCAGTGCCAGGATCGTCAGGAATATAATCAGCCCTGTCTTCCTTTTTTTCTTCGGTTTCGGCGGAACCGGGCTCATGGCCGCCCCGCGCTGGCCGTTCCATCCCGGGTTCTGCGGGGGTACGGCATACTGCACGGGCCGCTGGTTGCCGGTGGGCTGCGGAACGTACCCGCGGAAGGTCCCCTGCGGGCCCGTGTTCCGCATCTGTCCGGCAGCGTCCTGCACCCGCCTTGGCGGTTCCGTCCGGCGGGCGGAACCCCGGTTGTTGTTTGGCCCGTTCATTCCGTCCACCGCCTTTCTTTCCTGGTCAAAGGTTCATCCCATCCTTAATTCAGCAAGTCTGTATCGTCTTCCGGCTCAATGCCTGCGGCTTCCGCCAGCGCCTTGGCTTCAGCTTCCTTCCGGGCGCGTTCCTCAGCCCGCGCCTTCTCTTCCGCCTCCAGCACGTCCTTCGCTTCTGCCAGCACTTCCGCGGTGGTCCGGGGTTTGTCGCTTCCAAGGCCTTCCTGCACTTCGCCGTTTTCCATCACGGCCAGGAATTCCGCCCGGTTCAGTGTCTCGTACTTCAGCAGTGCTTCAACCAGCGCGTTCATCTCGTTGGATTTTTCCGTCAGGATCGCTTTCGCCTTGTCGTAGCATTCGCTCAGGATCGAAGCAACCTCCCGGTCGATCTTTGCGGCAATCTCTTCGCTGTATTCGCGGCTCTGGCCGAATTCCATACCCACGAACACTTCCTGGTCGCTGCCCAGGTAGATCGTTCCGATGTTCTCGCTCATGCCGAACTGGGTTACCATCTTGCGGCACAGTTCCGTCGCCCGCTTCAGGTCGCTGCTGGATCCGGTGTAGATTTCGCCCAGGATCACTTCTTCCGCGGCGTGTCCGCCCAGCATCATGGTGATCTGGTCCAGCAGCTGCGTCCGGCTCATGTTGTCATGCTCTTCCGCCGGCAGGGACAGCGTATGTCCGGCTGCCTGTCCGCGGGGCACGATGGTGATCAAATGCACTTCGTCGCAGCCCTTCAGCATGTGGCCCACAATTGCGTGACCGCCTTCGTGGGTAGCCACCATCCGCTTGTCCTGCTCGTTGACC
>Ga0265298_10001311_pt1 | contig 36739 bp, 23 predicted proteins | sample AusTroGonzalo_MG_3_FD_193486 | JGI IMG/M metagenome (GOLD analysis project Ga0265298, IMG submission 193486) | Bovine rumen microbial communities from tropical cattle in Woodstock, Queensland, Australia - Gonzalo_01 | ecosystem: Host-associated > Mammals > Digestive system > Stomach > Rumen ...
ACGCTTCGGTCTGACCAAGTTCAACCGGGAGCGCTTCGTAAGCAAGGCCGGTACCTATAACGACACACTCAAGACCGTACACGGTTGCGACAGCATCGTTACACTACACCTTGCCGTTTATCCGAAGCACTTCAACCACCAGACCGTACATATATCCGACAAGCAGGTTCCGTACACATGGGAACACATGCAAGGCGGTACGCTCATTGGCAGCGAGGATCTGTATGCCGAGGGTGAGTACAGCTATCACTTCAAGACCGCATTCGGCTGCGACAGTGTGGACAGCTTGAGCCTCAGAATACACCAGACATACCTCATCAAGGAAGATACCATCAATATCTGCTCCGATGAGACTCCGTACACCTGGTGTGATAAGGATAACATCACAGAGACGGGGCTATACACCTTCTACGGACAGACCCTGGACGGTTACGACAGTACACGAATGGTTTACATCAATGTATGGCCTGTCATGTACGACACCATCCGTCTCAATATCTGCGAGGGTGATTCCGTACGCTTCGGTCTGACCAAGTTCAACCGGGAGCGCTTCGTAAGCAAGGCCGGTACCTATAACGACACACTCAAGACCGTACACGGTTGCGACAGCATCGTTACACTACACCTTGCCGTTTATCCGAAGTTCATCAATTACCGGCAAGTTGATATAGCGGATGTTGATACGCCGTACGTTTGGGAACATAAGCAGGGAGGTGTGATCATCGATAGAGACAGTCTGTACTTCTCCGGTGAATATAGTTACACCTTCAAGACTGCATTCGGTTGCGACAGTATTGACAGCTTGAGCTTCCGTGTACATCAGACCTATAACATCAAGGAAGATACCATCAATATCTGCCAGAATGAGGTACCGTACACATGGAAGGGCCTGAACAATATCACCACATCGGGTGACTATATCTACAACCCGAAGACCGCTGAGGGATACGACTCCATCGTCACCGTTCATATCAATGTATGGCCTGTGATGTACGACACGCTGCGTGCGAACATCTGTGAGGGTGACTCGATGCGATTCGGCTTGAAGAAAGACGGTACGCCGTTGTTCCTCTTCGCTACCGGTTCGTACAACGACACCTTGACCACCATTCATGGTTGCGACAGCATCGTCACGCTGCACCTCAATGTATATCCGCACTACTTCAACTACCAGACAGTACACATCGCGGATGTAGATACACCGTACGTTTGGGAGCACAAGCAGGGCAATACGATTATCAATACCGAGTACCTCTATGGTGAGGGCGAGTACAGCTACCACTTCACCACGGCCTTCGGGTGCGACAGTATTGACAGTTTGAGCCTGCGTCTCCACAAGACCTACCGGATCCAGGAAGATACCATCAACATCTGTCAGAACGAAGTGCCGTACACCTGGCACAATCAGGATAACATCTCCAAGACAGGCGATTATATCTTCTACGGCAAGACGGTAGAGGGCTACGATAGTATCCACAGCGTCTTCATCAACATATGGCCTGTGCTGTACGACACGCTGCGTGCGAGCATCTGTGAGGGTGACTCAATGCGCTTCGGTCTGACCAATGACGGCCTGCCGCGCTACCTGTTCACAGCCGGTACACACAATGATACGCTCAGGACTATCCACGGTTGCGACAGTATCGTCACGCTGCACCTCAATGTTTATCCGCACTACTTCAACCACCAGACGGTACACATCGCGGATACGGCGGTTCCGTACGTTTGGGAGCACAAGCAGGGCGGCACGATCATTGATACGGAGTACATCTTCGGCGAGGGTGAGTACAGTTACCACTTCACTACGGCCTTCGGTTGTGACAGTATTGACAGCCTCAGCCTGCGCATCCACAAGACCTACCGGATCCAGGAAGACACCATCAATATATGTAGCAATGAAACACCGTACACCTGGTGTGACAAGAACAACATCACGCAGAGCGGTGACTACACGTATTATGGTTTGACAGTGGACGGCTACGACAGTATCCGCAGCGTCTTCATCAATGTATGGCCTGTGATGTACGACACGCTGCGTGCCATCATCTGTGAAGGTGACTCGATGCGCTTCGGTCTGACCAACGACGGCCTGCCGCGCTACCTGTTCACGGCCGGTACGCATAATGATACGCTCAAGACCATCCACGGTTGCGACAGTATCGTCACGCTGCACCTCAATGTTTACCCGCACTACTTCAACCACAAGACGGTTCACATCGCTGATACGGCGGTTCCGTACGTATGGGAGCACAAGCAGGGCGGCACGATCATTGATACGGAGTACCTCTACGCCGACGGTGAGTACAGTTACCATTTCACCACGGCCTTCGGTTGTGACAGTATTGACAGCTTGAGCTTGCGTATCCACCATACGTACAAGTTCACGGATGACACCATCAATATTTGTCATAGCGAGGTTCCGTTTACCTGGAGAGGCATTGAGAATATCACTGTAAGTGGTGATTATACCAACTATGGCCAGACTCTGGACGGATACGACAGTATCACTACCGTTCATATTAATATATGGCCGGTAATGTACGATACGATCCGCTACTCTATCTGTGAAGGTTCGGAATACAAGTTCAACGGAAAGATTCTGACGCTCACCGGTACGTATAACGATACGCTGACCAGCATGCGCGGTTGCGACAGCATCGTGACATTGATTCTTGATGTACGGCCGTCTATCCTGCAGAAGGACTACAAGACCATCTTCGAAGGTGACTCGGTATTCTTCTACGGCGAATGGTATAAAGAGAGCGGTATCTACGAGCACAAGGAAACGAATGAGCTCGGTTGCGACGATATCTATCAGTTAATCCTGACGGTACTGACGCAATTCAATCTGGATACCACCGTATATATCTGCCGCAATGAGCTGCCGTACTACTGGCATGGCTACGAGTTCAACAAGGAAGGCGATTATGCGATCCCGACCTCGTGGACCGATTCGTCACGCGTAGTAACAACGCTGCACCTGGTAGTCAACGAGACTTTCTATGCGGAACGTAACATAGCCCTGTGCTCCGGTGACATCTTCACCTTCAACGGAAGAGAATACACGGCAAGCACCGAGTTCTTCGATACGATTCCGTCGCTGGTTGGTTGCGACTCGATCATCAAGTATGTCATCAGTGTTCATCCTACCTACGATAAGATGTATGAGAAGCATATCTCGGATAAAGACTCGATTAACTTCCACGGACGTATCCTGCGTCTGTCCGGAACGTACGAATGGACAGGCAAGACCGTGATGGGTTGCGATAGTATGGAACACCTCACCCTGGTGGTTCATCCGTCGTACTTCTTCACCGACACCCTGGATCTGTGTCAGTCGGACACGTCTCGCCTGCCGTATGAATGGCACGGTAAGCTAATCCACAAATCGGGTGTTTATACAGATAGTCTGTTGACCTCGCCGTACGGATTCGATAGTGTCTACCAGTTGGTTGTATACATCCATCCGTCGTACTTCATCAAAGAGCAGTACGAGATTGCGGATGGTCAGGTATTGACGATCCACGGCATGAATATCTCCAAGCCGGACAGCATCTACTACGATACACTGCATACTATACATGGTTGCGACAGTATCTTCCAGATCGTAGTCAACCTCAAGCATACGCTCGAAGTGACCTCTACGGCGGAGATATGCCAAGGCGAATACTACGAATTCTACGGCAAGAAACTGACACATACCGGTATCTACAAGTACGTATCGGATGCAGGAGATCTGGTGGTAACGCTGACGCTGACCGTCAACCCGACGTCCACTACGGAAGAGCGTATTGTGCTGCCGGATAACGTTGAATGGCCGTACCTGTACAAGGGTCGGTTGTATGACGATCCGGGTGTATACACGGATACGCTCATCAACATGTACGGTTGCGACAGTATCTCGCGTCTGATCATCATCACCACCTCTCATTACTCGGAGTGGTATCAGGTGCCGCTCTGTCCGGGATCGGAATTGAAGATTGACAACGAGATCATCACCGAGGCCGGTCTCTATACCTTCCTGCGCCGCAGCAAGGCTACCGGTGAGATGGACTCCATCTATCGTATTGAGGTATATAACGCGCCTGCATATGAGTACACCATGTCGTACACCATGTGCGACGGAGACACCCTCTTCTTCGGTGACAAGAAGGAGTTCTTCTTCACACGTTCCGGTTCGTTCGATGTACCTCTCAAGACCAAGGAGGGTTGCGACAGTATCTACCACCTTGACTTGACCGTCAACCCGTCGTATCACTTCTTCAACGAAGCAACGATACGTGATTTCGAGACCTACACATGGTTCGGAAATACGTATAAGTACGATAGCACTTACTACAACCGGATGTCCACCATTAAACAATGTGACAGTATCTATACCTTGCGTCTGCATGTTATTCAGACCCAGCGGTACAGTACTGTTGACACTATTTGCGACGGACAAGAGTATGTATGGAGAGGCCGCACCTTCACCACCGAAGGCTACTACACCGATACGGTTTATCGTCCTGAGGTGATGAGTTCGGCTATCTACACACTCCAGTTGTACGTGGTTCACCCGACGCTTATCAGCAATGCACGGATCAGTGACATATGCGCCGATGCCGAAGAGTTTGCTATCGAGTTCTCGTACACGGGTACCAAACCGGGCGTTTACAGCATCTTCTTCGACAAGCTCGCGAAGGATGAAGGATTCCAGGATGTGATCAACAAACCGTTCTTGGAAGACGGTATAGCACGCGCGTCCGTACCAGTCAAGTCGGAGGTTGTTTATCTCAACCACACAGCATATGTTCGTCCTAACCGCTACTCTATGAGACTGGTATTGGACAATGGTGTATGTGGCAACAGTCGCTCCGACAGCATCGCAGTACTCATCAAGTACCCGAGCTGGATTATTGAGCAGAATTGGAACGATGTAGTGGCTCCGCTCCGCGCGGATTTGAATGGCGGATATGAGTTCGCACAAACCGACTGGTATGTCAACGGTACGCTCCAGACCAATAATGGTCAGGGTTACCTCCAGAGCGACCGACTCAGACCGGGTGATGAAGTGATCATGATGGCGACACGTAAGGGCGAAAGCTATGCTATCCCGACTTGTCCGCTCATCATCACCAATACACCACCGGATACCTATCCGGAGCCGATCATCACCAGCGTATATCCGAACTTTGCGCCGCGTCGTGCTCCGCAAGTAACGATTGATGCTAAGCAAAGCGGTAGCTATATGATCTACTCTTCTACCGGTACGATGATTGAAAGCGGAGAATTGACCGAAGGCAAGAAGCTCGTAACGCTGCCTAATACCTGCGGTATATACTTCATCCGCACCGCCAACGGCGAACAAACGATAACCCATAAGGTAGTCCTCTATTAAGAGGATGCCTTATGGCACAATAAAGCCCCGCGATTGATTTCGCGGGGCTTTATTGTGGATGAATAGTCCTTGTCCGTATTATCGTCGTGACGTCATTTCGTCATGCGAACCGGCTCTCAAATCACAAACTCTTCTTCCAGAAGACAGACGTGATATCCTCCCACTCTTCTCCTACCCGTTTATACAAACGCTGGTTTGTCTTCTCACTCTTTAATCCTCCCAATTCTTCAATATAGGGTCCGAACTTGACATAGTCAACAGCCCTCGACAAGTGAAAAGTATCCGGCGTAGCGGGTCGGCCGCTGTACCACGCCGTTTTGATTCGTAGCTCTTTCACGTATTCCGCCCAATGCTGCACTTCTTCCGGAGCGGCATCGCCGCCCATGAAGCATACGCAGGTAATGAGCCCTTTGTACCGTTCTGACAAACCGCCCAACAATTCCTCCGTCAACGGTTCACCAATGTCTTCCCACAGATGCTGACTATGGCAACCGGGACAGTGACAAGGACAACCGGAGAGGTTGAGCGCAAGCGTCACCTCTCCGGGAATCTCCTGAAACACTATGTCAAAAGATGCAACTTTTAACACGTCGGAGCTTTTTGTTTTTCAGCGTAATAACGCTGAGCGGCTTCTTTCTGGCGTGCCTCCGAGAAGTTCGATACGCGCTTCATATAACCGATCACACGGGTCAGATAGTCCACGTTCTTCGAGTGGCAATGAGGACACTCTTTCAGATAGCGCTTGTCAATATGGCCGCAATCGTTACATACCGTGTTCGGGATATTGAACGTGAAGTAGTTACATCCCTCTACTGCAGCCACACGCAGCAGTTGACGGTACTGTTCCTGGCTGAGGTGCTCCTCCAGGTTGCAGTGCAGTGCACTACCACCGGTCAAGTGCTCGATATACTTTGCGCCATGCAGACGGAAACGATCCAGCACGTTCAGGCTCTTGTCCTCTACAATGTAGAAGTAGCTGTTGTAGCAGTCACGCGGAACGACATAGCCGTCCTCACGGTCCCACTTGGCATGCTTCACACCCACGTTCTCTGCCGGAATCATCTCGCAGTTGAACATCACGTCACGCGTACGGTACTCTTTGTTCTTCTTCTCGATGATACCGAGCAATTCCTGTACAAAGTGCGCGTACTCCGGCGTGTCCTTGATCTCATAGCCGAGGAACTCAGCCGCCTCAACCAGACCGTTCACACCGATGGTCAGGTACTGACGACCGATATTGATGTATCCGGCGTCGAACAGCGGGAGCATGCCCTTCTCCTGCAGGTTCTTCAGGTTCTCGTTGTACGCCAACTGCACCTTGTGCATCAGATCCACTACATCCTCGATGTATGCCTGATACGGAATGTTGTTACGTACAGCGTACTGGATAGCTCGGTTAAGGTTGATGGTCAGCACCGACTTCGAACCGGTCGATATACCACCCGCACCCAGCGTGTAGCTGAAGCTGTTGTCCGTAATCGCATTACGCAGACGGCAGCAGCTCGACAGCGAATCCGCATTGTCAGAAACATAGGTGAAGAACGAGTGGCCCTTCGCGTACATCTCTGCGGTGAAATCACCGTACTCCTTGTCCTTGATGTCGCCGTTCTCCGCCAGCAATGCCATCGTCTCTACAGGGAACGTGAGTACGCAGCGGGTGCGCTCTTCGTTGAACCAATTCATGAAACGACGCTGCAACCAGTCGAGGCTCTCCCAGTGCGGTGCCTCGCCGTTCGGGAAGCGGAAGTTGTCAAACAGGCTCTGGAAATAATAACGGTCATAGTAACTGATATTCCAGAATACCGACTGGAAGTTACGAGCACCCGAAGGCTGGTTGAGACTGTAGACAACTTGCTGGAAGCAGTCCGTGATTACCTTGTCAATCGTACGACGTTTGAGGCTCAAATCCACAACTTCATCGGCACGTTTGTAATAATCCTCGCCGAACTCCTGCTCAATGAAATAGTTCATATACATAAGGAACTCGGGCGTAGCGCACGCGCCTGAGAGCATGGACGATACCATGAACACCATGTTGATGAACCCGCCGCAGAACGATTTGAGGTTATGGGGAGGCGTTGCGTTACCGCCGATACTCTTCGTTCCACCGATCAGCCACGGGTACATCGTAATGGAAGCACAGTAGTTGGCGAGGTTCGTTTCGTCGTTCTTGTAAATGAAGTGCTGGTTGAGCAGGTTCATGTAACGGTCGCTCAACTCCTTGCCGTACATCGTCTTGATACGCTCGGTCAGCAAACGACGGTTCAGACGGATGAAGCCCTGCTTCGGCAACTCGCCGATCAAGGTTGCAATGTTCTTATGCTCCACGTTCGCGTTCGCATCGAACTTACTTCCCTCGGCCGCGTTGGATGCCTGCACATAGTTCATCATGAAGTCCAGACGCTGCTGAGTCTCACGGTCCTCTGTGTGACCCTGACGATAGAGGATGAACGCCTTTGCCACTTGATAATAGCCCTCAGCCATGAGCGCTACCTCCACTTGGTTCTGAATCTCCTCTACGGTAACTCCGTTATGTACCCGCAAATGCGATAAAATACTTCCGAGCGTCTCCTCGGTAGCAAATGCCCCTACTGCCAGGAATGCCTTGGCGATGGCATTTTTGATTTTGTCAATGGTAAAAAGTTCCTTCTTACCGTCTCTCTTGATAATGTATGTTTCCATATATATAGTATAAAATAACTTTACGCGTCGTAAATAAACCGATTAAAATGTTGTGTGCCAATATTTTAATCGGAGAGGAGATTCCGCGATAATTCATCAGTTGTAGAGCATCATAGACATTAGTCGGCGAAATCGACGGCAAAGGTACTACAAATATTTGAATTGTGCAAATTTTTTGGCAATTATTTTTTAGAAAAATTTTCAAAAGTCGTCCAAAACTTTTAGCTACTTTACTTATTTTATGCATTTTACATTTTTTATCAACAGAAAAAGTTTTCCAAAATGAAAAATTGTTGACAAGAATCTCCTTCCTTCAGTCCTCTCTTATTTATGCTTCAAACAGGTGGTTTTTACGCATATTTTTTCGATGAATAATTGATTTTTTTGCATAAAAACTTGCTGATATCAGTAAAATTTTGTATCTTTGCAGCAAAATTACAAACATATGATTACTACTTTTTATCTTCCGGGCAGAGTTTGCCCGACGAAAGCGATTCGTGAGATAGCGCAAAAAGCGGACACCAAGTACACGATGATCTGTCTCAAACCGACAATTGAATGGGTGTATTTGAGCCGGGAACGCATGATACAAGTCCTTGAAATGACCGATGCCGCCATGGTCTATTCAGATCGGTTTGCAAAGATGGGAGAATCCGTAATTGAGTCACCTGTCATCGACTATCAGGCAGGCGCACTCCGCGACGATTTTGATTTTGGCAGCGTTCTGCTTTGGGATACCGCCAAACTCAAGGCTCTCGTTGCTCAAATGGACACCGACTACGACTTCGCCGGATTATATGACTTGCGCCTTCGTGCCACACAACAACCGATTGTACATGTGCCTGAGTACCTGTATTACGAAGTGGAGGAGGATACGCGAAAGTCAGGAGAGAAACTGTTCGATTATGTTGATCCGCGGAACAGAGCGGTGCAGATTGAGATGGAGCAATGTGTGACGGCGCACCTGAAAAGGATCGGTGCATATCTGCAACCCGGTGCATATAAAGCACTGCCGGAAGCCGATGACACCTACCCCGTCACCGCCAGTGTGATCATTCCATGCAAGAACCGTGCACGCACTATCGCAGACGCCATACATAGTGCGCTCAATCAGAAAGTGCGCGCACCTTACTCCTTCAACGTCATCGTGGTTGATGACAATTCCACCGACGGCACTGCGGAGATAATAAAGGAAATAGCCGGTAATCAACAGCAGACAGATAACGGCCGCTTGATATACATCGCCCAGGACAAGACTTGGCATGCGATAGGCGGCAACTGGAATGTGGCTATTCACGACCCGCGATGCGGCAGATACGCCATCCAGCTTGACTCGGATGACACGTACTTTGACGAGAACACCGTCCAGAAATTCATAGATACTTTTGAGGCAAACGGTCAAAAAACGGCAGCGAACGGTCCACAATACGGCATGGTCATCGGCACCTACCAACTAACGAACATGGCCGGTGAAATCTTGCCGCCGGGTGTGATTGACCACCGCGAGTGGACCGATGACAACGGCCGCAACAACGCCCTGCGTATCAACGGGCTCGGAGCACCGCGCGGGTTCTATGTGCCTTTGCTCCGCACTATCAACTATCCGACCACCAAGTACGGCGAGGACTATGCCGTAGGACTCCGCATCAGCCGTGACTGGCCCATCGGACGCATCTACGAGGTGCTGTATAACTGCCGCCGCTGGGAAGACAACTCCGACGCCAACTGCGATATTGTAGCCATGAACCGCAACAACTGGTATAAAGACCGCCTCCGTACCTTTGAACTGGAGGCAAGACTAATGGCTAACAGATGAAATGAATATCCGGGTTGGCATACTAACCGCGCCGAAGATTGAGTTTGAACTGCGCGAGCACACGGTCCTTCTGAAGAACGTGCGTATCGGCATCGGCTTCCACTGGGACAGATATGAAGACCAGGAGTTCGCCGGTTCTCTGGAGATACGCACAAACCCGGATGGCACCCAGACAGCCATCAACACGCTGGATCTGGAAGATTATCTTTGCTCCGTCATCAGCTCTGAGATGTCCGCCAACAGTCCGATGGAGCTGCTCAAGGCACATGCTGTCATCTCTCGTTCATGGGCGATGCGTGCCATCGAGAAGCCCAACCACGAAGGCTATCACGTCTGCGGAGATGACCACTGCCAGCGTTACGAAGGACTGCGCCGCATGAACGAACGTGCCGTGCAGGCCGTACGAGAAACGGCAGGGATGGTACTTATGTACCAAGGACCAGAAACGAATGACCAACGACTGATATGCGACTGCCGCTACTACAAGTGTTGCGGTGGACGATCCGAAGTATGGCGCACATGTTGGGAAGACATGGATGTACCCTACATCCAATCGGTTGAATGTCCCTACTGCGGACGGGTGAACGCCAGAACCTTGCGTCTCGTACTCAATGACTACGACCAGGAAACCAAGGATTTTCATGACTGGAGCGTCACCTATACCTCCCGGGAATTAGGCGATATCATTCGCGCCAAGTCCGGCATCGACTTCGGCGACATCATCGACCTTATTCCTCTCAAACGAGGCACATCTGGACGTATCTATGAACTGAAAATAGTAGGCACCAAACGCACAGAAATCATCGGCAAGGAACTCAAGATCCGCCTCTGGCTTTCCCGCACATGTCTCTACTCCAGTTGGTTTGAGGTAAAGAAATCCTTCAACTTCGCGCAAAACAGTCTTTCTACCTTCAATTTGACAGGTCACGGCTGGGGGCATGGTGCCGGTCTATGCCAGATAGGTGCGGCGCAGATGGCGGAAGAGGGCTTTACTTACCAGCAGATACTCGCCTTTTACTACCGCGGCGCAGAACTTCGTGATAATGTGATTACCAAATAACGTGACAACGAGACTTTCCATAGAACAACTCGCCCTTCAACGTGACAAGTACCGTCATCTCTCCGATGAGGAATGGCGCTGGTTCTTGCAGCAAGTCGAAGGCCGCGAACGCACTGCCGACAAACTGCCATCCTTCGCCGCAATCGAAGACTGGTGGTATCCTGTCCGCCTCAGCTGCGAGCAATGTTCTTCGGAACTCACCGCACGCTATAAAACGTCAATCGTCCATCAACCATATCATCGTCAATGCCTTGATTTGACGGCCGGCTATGGTGTTGACACCTATTTCCTGAGCGAAGCGTTTGACCACACCGACTACGTGGAGCAGAATGCGGAACTATGCCGCATTGCCGAACATAATTTTGAGATTGGTCGAAATGCCATTACTGTTCACAACACCACTGCCGAGGAGTTTCTTGCTTCAGCAGGAAAGTACGACTTGATTTATATGGATCCGGCAAGACGTGATTCGCATGGCGGTAAAGTGTTCCGCCTCGAAGACTGCACGCCCAACCTTGTCGAACTGCTTCCCTCTCTCCTTTCACACCTCACCCCCAACGGCCGGCTGATGCTCAAACTATCGCCGATGCTCGACCTCACGCAGGCCGTCAATGCGCTGCCGGTCATCAATTGGGATATACACGTTGTCGCTGTCAAAAATGAAGTGAAAGAAGTGCTGCTTCTTAGCCGGCAGCTGACTGCGGATAACCTACAGTCCGTCATCTCCGCCATTGACCTTGCCGAACCCGCCCAGGTCTTCACCTTCACTCGCGAAGAAGAGACTCTTTCCGCGAAGCGGCCACTCAGCCAAACGGTCTTGCCGCAAAATGCGCTTTATCTATATGAGCCCAATGCCGCCATCCTCAAAGCAGGAGCCTACAAACTTGTCGCACAGCGCTTCGGTCTCACCAAACTGGACGTCAACACCCATCTCTACGTGTCCGACACGCGCATGGAAAACTTTCCGGGGCGCATATGGAAAATAGCCGATAGCCGACAGCTGATAACCGATAGCCGGGCAAACATCATTTGCCGCAACTACCCTCTCACGCCGGACCAACTCAAAAAGAAACTGCACCTCCGCGATGGAGGCACAGTTTTCGTCATCGGGTGTCGCATAGCCGGCAAGCCCACCCTCTTATACGCCGAACGCGTTTAGTCCGCATCTGCATACCGCACAAAACTGCCGTTTACGCCAAACACTATAAGTAAATATCGTTTCATATGGCGTAACTGGATTATTTCTTCTTCTTTCGCAAAAATTGTTTCAAAAACTTGCATAATTCAAAAAAAAGCAGTACCTTTGCAGCCGCAAAGGTTAAAACACCCCGAATCATGAAAAAATCGATTTCTTCCCTGCTTGCTCTCATGGCTTGCGCACTCACTTATGCCGCCACACAAGTGCCGATTGGCAATTTCTATTACGAACTGAGCGGAACGGAAGCCACTTTGGTTCAGCACGAGAGTTACAAATCGCTGACACAGGCCTTCATTCCTGCGTCGGTGAACTATAATACGCACCAGTACACGGTAACCAAAATTGCGGATAACGCTTTCTATAACTGTCCGGAACTGCTGGCGGTGTCTATTCCTTCTTCGGTGACCTACGTGGGAGAGAAAGCGTTTGCTAATTGCACATGGCTCGACTCCGTGGCGTGGCACCCTGTGAGGATGAATAACACCAATTATGCGACCAACACCTTCCCCTTTTACGGTTGTTCCAAGATCACCAGGTTCACTTTCGGTCCGGGCGTGCAACGTATCCCGGCATATCTGTGCTATAATCTGTCTGGGATCACTGATCTCCGATTCCCTGACGGTTTGGAGTTTATTGCCAAATATGCTTTTAAAGGGCTGACACAAATCACCGAACTGGTGCTACCGGAAAGTCTGAACTCCATCGGTGCCGGTGTATTCAATGGATGCACCGGGCTCACGAAGATTAACATCCCGGCCGCACTCACTTCCATCAGTGATTATTTCTGCTACAACACAGCCCTGACACAGATCACTCTGCCGGCCACCGTCACCTATATCGGCGAAGGGGCTTTCTCCACTACGAAGATCAGCACCCTCACTGTCCCGGAGAGTGTGGAAACGGTGGGAGACAAGGCCTTTGCCTTTAACCCGAACCTCACTTCCGTCGTCTGGAACCCTGTCCGCATGACTGCCGGATATGCCACCAACACCTTCCCTTTCTACTCATGCGCTGCCATCACTTCCTTCACGTTCGGCCCGAACGTGCAGCGCATCCCGTCCTACCTGTGTTACCGGCTTTCCGGCATCTCATCGCTGGACTTCCCTGACGGACTTCAGTTCATCGGAAACAATGCGTTCTGTGGGCTGACTGCTATCACAGAAATCGTCCTTCCCGAAGGTTTCAATAGTATGGGAACGGGTATTTTTGACGAGTGCACCAGCCTGGCAGCGATCAACATTCCGTCAACCATCAGTTATATAGGCGATTATTTCTGCTACCACACTGCCCTGCCGGAAATAACGATTCCGGCGAACATCACATCCATCGGCACCTATGCCTTTTCCGCCTCGCAAATCAGTTCCATTACGATTCCGGAGAACGTGACTACCATAGGGACATGTGCCTTCGCCTCTTGCCCGAACTTGAAAACCGTGGTATGGAATGCAAAAAGCGCCTCTTGTGGCACTTCCATCAACACGATTCCTTTCTATAACAGCAAACTTACCTCGATAACCTTTGGTGAGAACGTATCGTATATTTCGCCGTATTTATGCTACGACCAGAGCACGCTCAGCGAGATTTACAACTATGCCGTCACACCGCAGACCATCAATGCAAATGTGTTCTACAATGTAAACAGGAACACATGCGCGCTATACGTGCCCCAAGAGGGACTTTCGGATTATCAGGCCAAAGAGGTATGGAAAGAGTTCACCCTTATGACCGGTGTGCTGTCATCGCTCAAGTACGAGGATGTAGCAGCCAATATTTGCTACCGGGGCAACAATGCAGAGCCGCTACATCAGGCACCGGTCATGCTCCGTATGCCGGTTGCGCCCTATATTCCGGGGTACCGATTCAGCAAATGGGAAGTGGTGGCAGGTGATTTTGCGGACGGTATCATCCTGCAGGCGGTATACGAAAAGGATGACGCCACAGACATAGAGAATGTCAGCCAAACGGGAGAAGGACAAAGCCTGAGCCGTAAACTGATACAAGACGGTAAGTTATACATCCTCCGTGACGATGCCTTGTTCACCATCACCGGTCAGGCTGTACGATAAAAGAGACTTATCATGCATCATATGAAAACAAGAATCATCAGCCTCCTGTGGGGCATCACATTGACGGCGGCACTGTGGGCCGGAAACATAGAACGGGTAAGTGCCACTTACGAGTACATCTCTAACAACCCGAACGAGACACCCGCACAAGCGAAAGCCACCGCTTTTGAACGGGCACGACAGAAAGCTTTGGAAGAGAAATTCGGTTTGGATGTCTCCCAGGTCACCAGTTCCACCATCACCAACGCCAACGGCTCTTCTTATAGCAATGTGTTCTCCTTAGGCGGTACGTCCGTCCGCGGAGAATGGGTGGAGACGATCAAGGAAGAAGTGCTGGAGGAGAAACTGCTGAATGGCTTTATGATGGTCAAAGTGTCGGTAGTCGGCAAAGCGCGCAACCGTTCAACCGAGAAAACGGACATCCGTTTCGCTTTCGTTCGCGATATCCGGGACACTGAGTCACCCGTATCCTTCAAGGACGGCAATGATATCTTCATGCGTTTCTCGTCGCCGGCTGGCGGTTCGCTCTGCGTCTATCTGGTGGACGAGCAGCAGAACGCCTTCTGTCTTCTGCCCTATCCGGACCAGCAAGCCGGTGCGCAACCCGTCGAGGCGAACAAGGAATATATCTTCTTCTCCGAGCAGTTTGACCGTAACGCACAGGAATACACCGTCAATTGTGAGCGCACCTCGGAGCAGAACGCCCTCTACGTCGTGTTCTCGCCCAACCGCTTCACCAAAGCCAGTGACAAACAGTCCGGCACCAACTGGCGCAACGAAAAAATGCCTCGTCAGTTAACTCACGAAGCATTCCTCAAATGGCTCGAACGTAACCAGACCAAGGATGACCAGATGGTGGTGCGGCGGGAGATAATATCTATCCGAAAGGATTAAAAATATCCATTCCGAAGGCAGACGTGAAAGCGTCTGCTTTTTTTAGTGCCTCCGCGGTATCTAATTGAACTCCTTTGCCGGGTGTCATAAGCAGGATCCGGTCGCTGAGAGCCAGCGCCAAGTCCAGTTCATGCGTGGAGATAAGCACTATCTTGCCCTGTTCATGAGCAAGCTTGCGCAACAGCCGCAAGACCAGTATCCGGTGCGGTAGATCCAAATGCGCCGTCGGCTCGTCCAATAGGATAATAGGGGTCTGTTGGGCCAGAGCCTTCGCAATCAGGATACGCTGTTTCTCACCGTCCGAATGGGCGTTGAACATGGAAGATGTGACCGCGTTATATCGTACTCCCGAAACATCGAACCCCACCTGTTCCAACGCTTCCCGGACTATCCGTTCGTCTTCATCCGACAACCCGCCAAGGAACGATGTATACGGATAGCGGCCCATCGCCACTACGTCATGCACCGTCGTATTCTCCATACTTAGCCGCTCAGTCAGCACCAGCGCCAGTGCCTTGCTGCACCCGTCTCCCCTAACCCGCAACCCGTATCCCGTAACCGTCACCTCCCCTTCCAACGCCGGCTGTAAACCGGCCAGCGTACGTAATAACGTACTCTTGCCGCAACCGTTCGGACCAAGCATACATACCATCTCACCCGTATAGAGTGAGAAAGTCAGGCCGGACTGAACGATCGTCTGACCGCTGAGGGATTTCCTGTAAACGGTAACCGGTAGCCCGTAACCGATACTCAGCTTATTCGTAGAAATAGATACGTTGGACACGGCGGCTGACTGAAGTTAATATTTCATAGGTAATTGTACCGAGTTTGTTTGCCAGTTCCTCAAGAGGCATTTTGTCGCCGAAAATCTCCACGCTGTCACCCGGACGGGCATCGGTACCAGTGACATCCACCATCGCCTGGTCCATGCACACGTTGCCCACCACCGGACAACGACGGCCGCGCACCCATACTTCGCCGCCGTAGTTCGAGAACCGGCGGTCAAAACCGTCTGCGTAACCAATCGGAATAACTGCTATCACACGGTCCTCTTCCAACTTGGTGTGACGACCGTAACCTATCGTCTCGCCTGCCTTCACCGTCTTTACCGACAGGATAGTCGTGCGTAGCGTGCACACATTGCGTAACTTGGCGCCGTTGAACGAGAAACCGTACAGACCGATGCCCAAACGGCACATGTCGAACTGGTAATCCGTGAACCGCTCGATACCTGCCGAGTTACAGATATGTTTGAGTATCGGTAACCCGCAACCCGTATCCCGTAACCCCTCCTTCAACTCCTCCGCACATGCGTCGAAATACCGGATCTGCTCCATCGTGAATGCATCGAACTGCGCTTCGTCGCTGCCTGCCAGATGCGAGAAAACAGACCGTACACGCACCGTCTTCTGGTGGCTCAGTTTGTCCGTCAGCCACGGCAGGTCCTCTTTATAGAAACCCAACCGGTGCATGCCGCTGTCTATCTTGATATGGATCGGATAGTTCTCAAGACCCTTGGCCTCAGCTGCCGCCATGACGGTCTTCAACGACTGATGCGAGTACACATTCGGTTCCAGGTTGTTTTCAAGAATAAGATCCATTGCCGCCACTTCCGGGTCCATGATAATGATCGGCAGCGTGATACCGGCCTTGCGTAACTCAACACCTTCATCCGCCACAGCCACTGCCAGATAATCCACCAACCCGCTCTTTTGCAATGCTTTCGACACATCCACACTGCCGGCACCATAGGCAAACGCCTTCACCATACAGGTCAGTTTGGTCTTGGGTTTCAGCAGACTGCGGAAATACCGCACATTATCCACTAACGCGCTCAGGTTCACCTCCATCACCGTCTCATGTGTCTGGTGCAGGATACGCGCAGCTATCGTCTCCTCGTCATATCCCAATGTCCGCATTACTGCCGCACACGTCCGCACGTTCTGGTGCGTCGGGTCCTCGATTACACGTTCCGAGTGCACAAACAGTTTCATTTTCTCTTCACGTTTCTGCTCCAGCGATGCGAAGTTCTCGTCGTGCTCATGACCGATATATGTAATCACGCCTATCGTCGGACGGATGATCCGCTCCAGTTTCTCCATCTCTCCCGGTTGACTGATTCCTGCCTCAAAAATAGCAAGAACCGGCTTTCCCCTTTCAGCGAAGCGGTCCGCGTTTGCTAATTGGAAAACGCTCAGAGGCACTCCTATCTGCGAGTTATACGACTTGGGCGAACGAACCACCTCATAGTCCTCTTTCAGCAACTGGTACAGCCATTCCTTCACCACCGTCTTGCCGTTCGATCCCGTGATACCGATGACCGTACCTGTGAACTGACTCCGCACATGAGCAGCCAGCGCCTGCAGAGCCTGCACCGCATCGCCCGTCACAAACGCTTTCACACCGTTGGCCTCCAGCTCCGGGATATACCTCGCGCCGTCGTTCTTGTCCGTCTTGATGGCGAAGAACAATGTATGGGCTGCCTCATCGCTTGCCTCGTTCGACTTTTTCCTTGATAATTCCCGGCTGTCAGTCAGCAAATGACGGATATCCAGTTCGTCGTCACCCGTCACCTGCGCGTACGATCCGATAACCTGTTTGATTTCGTATAGTTTCATACTTTTCCTATCCTTTCTTCTGTCCTGGACATGGTATTCAATTTGGCTGCAAATTTACTACTTTTTTTTCAATTGCGCAAATATTCACTCATATTTTGTAAAAATATTTGTGTATATCAATTATTATTACTACCTTTGCACTCGCTAATCATTCGAACTATGGGAAAAAAGAAAAATCTGCCGATAATAGAGAATATAGAAATCACTGGCGTAGCTGCGGAAGGTAAAGCATTGGTGCGTATCAACGACATCGTCACTTTTGTGCCGAACTGCGTGCCGGGTGACATCGTTGATCTGCAAATAACCAAGAGGAAACACTCCTTCATGGAGGCCAAAGTGCTCCGTGTTGTGAAACCCGGCCCTACACGCTGCGAACCGCGTTGCAAGCATTTCGGCGTCTGCGGCGGTTGCAAATGGCAGATACTTCCCTATGACGAGCAACTCAAATACAAGCAGCAGCAGATCATCGACAATCTCACACGCATCGGCAAGATCGAACTGCCGCCTATATCTCCCATCCTCGGTTCCAAGAATGTTTACGAATACCGCAATAAACTGGAATTCACCTGCGCTGACCGCAAATGGCTGACACCGGAGGAGTTTCAAGGGCTCAATGACCAAGTGAAGAAGGGCCTGATAACGGAGCAAATGCTCAATGACCGACTGGTCAATGGTATTGGCTTCCATATCACCAATTGTTTTGACAAGGTGCTCGACATCGAGGAATGTCACCTCATGCCGGACATCAACAACCGTATACGCAACGGCGTGCGCGAGTACGCTCAAGCCCACGGACTCTCTTTCTACAACGAACACACGCACGAGGGACTGCTCCGCACACTCATTCTCCGTAACAACCACAAAAGCGAACTCATGCTTATTGTTGTCTTCGGAGAAAAAATATCGGATTACCAGCCTCAGATATCCGATCTATTGGGATGGCTCCATGAGACATTCCCGGAAGTAATCTCCCTGCTCTACGTGGAGAACCTCAAGTTTAACGACACCATCGGAGATCAGGAGGTGCATGTCTTCTTCGGTCAGGACCATATCATCGAAGAGATGGAAGGTCTTCGCTTCAAAGTGGGGCCCAAATCATTCTACCAGACCAACACAGAGCAGGCTTACGAACTGTACAAAGTGGCGCGTGATTTTGCCTTCGACCAACTACCCGCTACCAACGACCGGCTCCCCTTGGTCTACGACCTCTACACCGGTACCGGCACTATCGCCAATTTCGTGGCGCGCCGGGCAAGACAGGTCATCGGTATCGAGTACGTACCCGAAGCCATTGAGGACGCCAAAGCCAACGCCAAAGCCAATGACCTTACCAACACCCTCTTCTTCGCCGGAGACATGAAGGACATCCTCAACGATGATTTTGTGGCGAAGTACGGCCGACCCGATGTCATTATCACCGACCCGCCACGTGCCGGCATGCATGAGGATGTTGTCAATGTCATCCTGAATGCTGAACCCCAACGCATCGTCTATGTCAGTTGCAACCCGGCCACGCAGGCACGTGACCTGCAACTCTTGGACGCCAAGTACCGTGTCACACGTGTCCAGCCCGTGGACATGTTCCCGCACACCCAGCATGTCGAAAATGTCGTCCTCTTGGAGAAAAAATCGTCCATTGACTAAAATCGTCAATCAATCGTCCAATCGTCAAATCGTCAATCACTATGCTCAATTTACTCATCATCCTTAATGCCTTTTTTGTGACTTTCACAGATAAACCGCTGTCTGCCGAACCGGCGCTCTCGCCGCGTGCTGTTGAGCAACGCGCGAAATGGGACATCCCCATTGACGAACTGGACTACCCCGTTCACAGCACCTATATCGACAGCCTTCGCCATATGGGAGTCACTGTCTTCCACTCCAGCCGATGGTTTAACGGCGTGACCTGTGAGATGGAGGATGAACTGCTCCGACAGGTAGAGCAACTGGATTTCGTAGCCTCGGTCGAGAAGACACGCGATAACTGCGATCCTGACTATGTTTCGCCTCACCGCAACAAACAACTGGTGCAAACAACGAACTCGGACGGTATCTCCTTTCTGCAGACAACCGCACAACTGAACCTCTATAACCTTACCCCCTTGCACAATGCGGGTTTCAAAGGGCAAGGCATCCTCATGACCGTGTGCGACGGGGGCTTCAAGAACGCCAATACCCTCTCTTGCTTCCGCCAGGACGAACTGGAACTGGGACATTTCGATTTCACGGATGACACCGACCCGTTCTACGGTCGCACCGGAACGCACGGCACCATGTGTCTCAGTGCCATCTCCGGATTGAAGACAGGTTTTGTAGGCGCAGCCACACAGGCGCAATACTACCTCATGCGTTCCGAAGAAAACCTCACCGAGTCGCCGAAAGAAATGGATAACTTGGTAGCTGCGATTGAGAAATCCGACTCGCTCGGAGTCAATATCTTCTCCGTCTCTCTCGGCTATGCCATCTTTGATAATGATGCATGGACCTTGCCCAAGTCTGCGTTGGACGGCCAAACCACCCGTGCCAGCCGTGCCGCCCTTATTGCGGCGCGAAAAGGTATGCTGCTCTGTGTTGCCGCCGGCAACGAAGGCTCATCCGCATGGCGCACTATCAGCGCACCCGCTGATGCGGATAGTATTCTCTCCGTCGGAGCTGTAGACATTGACCGAGAAATAGGTATCTTCTCCAGTTATGGACCTTCTGCCGACGGACGCGTCAAACCCGAAGTGTGCGCAGTAGGTGTGGGAACGACCCTCATTGACCCGGCCGGTAACATCACCACCAGTAACGGCACCAGTTTCGCCACTCCCCTTCTCGCCGGAATGGCTGCCTGCCTCTGGTCGGCCCTGCCGGATGAGAACGCGCAGCAGATACGCGAACGGATCATACGGTCTGCCGATCGCTTCTCCGATCCGGATGACCATTACGGATATGGGATTCCCGATGCATGGGCGGCCTATAACATGAGAACCGAACAAGGATGTGAAGCAACCCTCACGAACTATCCCGCACCAGGTGCCGTTAAGTTCCTCCGTGGCGCACAACTCCTCATTCAACGTCATGGTCACACCTACACCCCTACCGGCCAACGCATAGAATAACAGCCTAACGACTTAACAAATTTACGACATAACAACTTAACGTGCGAAGCACCATTTTAACCTTTTAACGTTTGCACAGCAAACCATCTTAACAACTGAATGTGCCTTCAGGCACAAAAAAAAGGTAGGCTAACTACATCGCACCGCTACAACCTCCTACCCTTGCTTCGGTCAAGATCTGGGGGAGTTCAGAGGGAGCTGGTCGTATAGCACCTACCTATATTTCATCAAAACCGGCAATTATGCCGTTTTTCTCAAGCACTCGCGTGCTCTAGATTAAAACCGGCTGCAAAGGTACTGCTTTTTTTTGACATGTGCAAATATTTTGTGCATTTTCTTCATTTTTTCGTTAACTGCGTGTCGCATCTGCGTCGCGTTTAAGCCTTCTCCCCATCCCCGTCCAGCACACGAAAGGTTCCTATAAACTCGGATAATCTCATGTAAATTCCGAATTATTCCGAAAAAAACTATTTTATATTTGCATATCTCAAATATTTGTTGTACCTTTGCAGCGTCTTGGGTGTTTAAAATTGCCCATGAGGTTCCTTCGCGGACCGAAAGATCACTACAAGGTTACCGTAGGATCACCGTAAGATGAAAGACATTATTTGACACAAAACATACATATATTATATATACTTTGTATATATACTTTTATTCAAAATTATGGCAATAGTAGATACCAAGAATGGCGACCAACGCCGGGGTAAACTCAACAAAAAGAGCAAAGAAGTGCACCGTATCGTCAATGGTAAGGAGCATGTGTACAGCATTGAAAATCCGTATCAGGGACCGCCCTCCGATGCTCAGAAACTGCAGCGTTCCATCTTTGGCAAAACAACGGCGGTAGTCAATGTCATCATGAGCGACCCGGAGCAAGTCAAGATATGGCAAGAGCGGATGGAGCAGCATAACCAGAGTATCGCGCCATATTTGCCGCCGTACCCGAAGCGTTTCAAGACGCTGCGCAAGTACATACATACAGTCATCAGCGAACAGATATCGAAAAAGCCCTCCCTCAGGCGCCGCAAAGCCAAACTGCCCGTCACACTCCCGAGGGGTGTACGCCTGCAGGTCAAGTCTTTCTCTGACCTCTCCGCCGCTGAACTGTACGAGATACTCAAAGCGCGTTTCACTGTCTTTGTTGCCGAGCAGCATATCATCTATGTGGACGAAGATAACATCGACTACTCCGCTCTGCATTTTGCTATCCGCCGCAAAGGACTCGTCATTGCCTATGCACGTCTCTTCGAAGATACGGAGAAAGGGATATGGAATGTCGGCAGAATGCTCACTATCGAGCGGAACAAAGGTTACGGCAAATACCTCATGTTACAGATGATGGAGGTCGCCCGCAGCAAAGGAGCCGACACGCTTCGTCTGCACGCCCAGATCCATGCTGTGCCCTTCTATGAGCATCTCGGTTTTCACACGGTGGGTGACATCTTCACCGAAGCCGACATCCCGCATATCCTCATGGAAATACCTCTCTGACGCCCCCTATCCCGTAACCCGTAACCCTACCCCCCATCATTGCTTTCCGATTTCATCATAGCGCGCATCAAAGCCGAACTTCCTTTTGTCCCGAACGAAGAGAAGGACGGCTTGTTCCAATCCCTCGGAGCGTTCATCCTTTCCCGTGATGAGCGGAAAGCGTTTATTCTCCGCGGCTACGCCGGTACCGGCAAGACAAGCGTCATGAGTGCCTTGGTGCGTGCCTTGGCCGCTCTCAAGCAGCCCTGCGTCCTGCTGGCACCTACAGGCCGGGCCGCCAAAGTGCTCAGCCGTTACTCGGGCACGCAGGCATACACCATCCATAAAAAGATCTACCGGCAGAACCAACTGGGCGTGGAAGCCTTCTCGCTGAGCGACAATCTACACCGCAACACCCTCTTTATCGTGGATGAAGCCTCCATGCTCTCCGGCAACCGGGACAATAACACTTTCGGCAGCGGTTGTCTGCTGGATGATCTGGTCCGCTACGTCTACAACGGACCAGGTTGCAGTCTCCTGCTTGTCGGCGATGACGCTCAGCTGCCGCCTGTCGGAAGTCTCAACAGTCCCGCACTTGATGCGGATTTCATGGAGGCAAGATATCATTTGTCAACCATCAACTGTCAACTGACCCAAGTGGCACGCCAGGCTCTGGACAGCGGCATTCTCTCCGAAGCGACACGCCTCCGCCAAATGTTGACGGCGAATAGCCTGAAGCCGATAGCCGTTCAACCCAACGGCCTTGACATAGTCAAAGTGCCCGGAGATGAACTGATAGAGACCATCGAGAACAGCTGGCACACCGTCGGTTCCGAAGAGACGCTCATCATCGCCCGCAGCAACAAAATGACCAACCTTTATAATCAGGGTGTGCGGGCGCGTATCCTTTGGAAAGAGGATGACTTGTCCAACGGAGACCGCCTCATGGTCACCAAGAACAACTATTTCTGGACGCAGGACACGGACGACCTTGAGTTCCTCGCCAACGGCGACATGCTGGAGATAGAGCGTCTCTCCAACCGCCACGAGATGTACGACTTCCAGTTCGCCAAAGCCATCCTCCGCTCCGTTGACTATGACTGGGAGATAGAAGCGCTCCTTTGGCTCGACACTCTCACTACCGACAGTCCCGAGGCCAATTACTCCCTCCAGAAAGAACTCTTCACCCGCATCGCCGAGGATTATCCCGACATCCGGAACCGCAGGGAACTGGTCAAACGCATCTACGAATCTCCGTATTACAACGCCCTCCAGATCCGCTTTGCCTACTGCGTTACATGCCATAAGGCGCAAGGCGGACAATGGAAACATGTCTACATCGACACCAGCGGAATAGGTGACGATGAAGCACGCATGTCTGACGCCGCCGAAAGACGCGAATTTCTACGCTGGTTATATACCGCAGTCACACGTTCTTCCGAAAAAATATATATTTTACGGTAATTATGTAAAAATTATACGAAAAAACTTGCGTATATGCATTTTTTTTTGTAATTTTGCGCGCTGTTTGAATTATTATGTCACAACAAATTATATTTTAAAATGAAAAAACTACTATTTATTCTTTCAATCGGTTGTTTGCTGATTGGCTGTCGTTCTGACCTCGATTTGGCAAACGTAGACAAAAAAGCCCAATTGGAAATGGGTGTCGCTTTCCCGCTTGGTAACGTCAAAGTTACGCTGTCTGACTTCATGGGAAATATCGAAAAAGTGTACGTGGACGGATATGGCGTGATTGCCTATCGCGACACATTCTCTGTAGGTAAGAGCTTCCACGAAGTGAACCTGGCGGAGCGTATCTCTACGGATACCTTCTCGGTCGACGTAATGGACAAGTTCGCGGGACTGCCTATCATCGGCGGTGTGCTGAATCTGCCCTACCCGTTCTCCTTCGCGTTGGATTTTGACATGCCTATCGTGCTGACCGGTTTCAATGATCAACTGAGTAACGAGCGTCTGGATAGCGTCTGGATTGAGACCTCCAGCTTCTCCACCAAACTGCTCACGGAGAATTTTGACATCAACTGGAACTGGATTGACTCGATCGTGTTGGATCTGGGTTCGCAGATCACCTGCGACAATGGAGATACATCCAAGATCGTCTTCCGTGCTAATTCGGGCCAGATGGACCCGATGTCCAATGTCATCAACACCAACATTGACCATTTCACCTTGGATATGATCAAGAATCATAGCATACCTAATCCGGAGGGCAATGTGGTCAATTCGTCTTCTTTCCGGGCACACGTACACATCACCATTCCGGCCAATGAGCCGCTGGCGCTCTCTACCGCTTCGAAACTGAAATACCGTCTGTCCGTTAACTTCATCACCTTCAAGGCTATCTGGGGTTATTTCAAACCGTCGGATGACATGAACGTGGAGTCTGTCATGGAATTCGGTGACAGCTGGAAGAGCGTCGGCTTCCTCCAGCACGGTCATATGCCGTTCTCTAATCCGGAAATCAAGGTGGATATCAAGACGCAGATCGCCGGTACCATGATGATCCGTGACTGCTATCTCTTTGCTGAGGACTCAGCCGGCCATCGTTCGCACGCTTTGTTTGGCGAACATGATGGAGATACCATTCTGCCGAACGTCAACCTGGAAGGTCTGGCACTTGACACCGATCCGAAGAAGAGCCCGATTGGTACATATTGTGATCGTTACGCCATCTTCAATAGAGAGGAAAAGAAAGGCCAGATCCATCGTCTGTTTGGCTCCATTCCTTCACGCATAGGATATAAGTTCTCCGTGGACTTCGATAAACAGTTCTATCCCTATCAGGCACGTCTTACGCCTAACGACTCCATTCATATTGACATGATCAGTACCCTGCCGATGACCTTCAGCGACGGTCTGGAGTTCCATTTCAACGATACGACGGCGGAGACGAACCTCACCCAGTTCACGGTGGATTCGCTGCTCAACGGACTGCTGGTAGTCGATACCATCCGCCAAAGCAACCTCAAGGTGTTCATGAAGGCGAAGAACGACATGCCGCTCAGCCTCTCTCTGGCTATCCGCTGTCTGGATAAGAATGGCAATGTCATCATGGATCCGGATGACAACACCAAGCCCTTCCTCCTCTTCGAGCAGGACACCACTCGCATCGAGGCAGCTGACTTCAGCGTAACGGTGAACCCGTACGACCATGTTGAATCATGGGAGCTGAAGAAACCGACGGTTACTTTGATGACCGCTGATCTGGACAAGAAGCGCATGAACATGCTGCCGCAAGTCAACAAACTTGTGTACATCGCCGCTATTGACGACAAGTCAACGGCGAAAGCTCATGCAGAGGGATACAATAACCTGAGTTTGAAGAACAACTACAGCGTGACCCTCAGTGTCGGTATATCCGCTAATATTGACGCCATCGTCGATCTGGGCGGTACACCCCAACAACAACAGAACAATAACAATCAATAAGGAGGACTGAATTATGAAAAAGTTGCATAAATACATCATGGCGGTCCTCATGACTGCCTGCGCAATGTCCCTCAGCGCACAACAAGTGAATACGATCTACTTCCTGGAGAATGCGCCGATGAGACATACCATCAACCCGGCCTTCCAACCGGTTAGTAAAGGTTATATCAACTTCACGCCGCTTGGATGGATGTCCCTCTCCACCGGTAACAACTCCCTCACGCTCAGCGATGTGCTTATGATAGATCCCGCCACGGGAAAAACTATCACCGTGCTGCATGAGAATGCGGACCGCTCAGCGTTCATGAGCAAGATCAAGAGTATCACCTTGCTGAACGGTGAGATGACCATCGGTTTACTTAATATGGGATTCCAGGTGAAGAAAAAAGGCTACCTCACTATTGGTGTCAACGAACGTGTCATTGGCGCGTACACCATTCCGAAAGCTATTCCTGACTTCCTGCTCAACGGTGGTATGAAGGAACTCGGCGGAGGTATCAATAACTTCGACCTCTCCGGCATGGGTGTCAACTTCACCGCCTATACCGAAGTAGGTATCGGCTACAGCCATATCATCAACGACAAATGGACTGTCGGTGGTAAGTTCAAAGTGCTGATGGGTCAGGCTTTCGCCGGAGGTACATCCAGCGACCTCAACATCAAAGCCAGCACCGACGAGTGGCGATTCAAGGGAGATGTCAACATCGACATGGCCACTCCGCTTAACATGGCATACCTCTCCAACTACCTGAATAACAAATCATTGAAGCAGGTAATGGACGGCTTTGGTGATGGCACACTCGTTCAGGATAGTCTCATGCCGAAAGATATCATGTCGGCATTGCTTCCTGCAGGTTACGGTGCTGCTATCGACTTCGGTTTTACCTACAAGCCTATTGAGAACCTCCAGATCAGCGCAGCTGTTGTGGACCTCGGTTTCATCTACTGGATGAATGCCAGCAAGTTCAAACTGACGGCGGATACGGCGTTCACCGGAGCAGGTACTATTGACTACGGAGATCCCAAGTTCAAAGATGAAAAGGGCAATTTCTCCTCGCAGCTCATGATGGATACCGTTAAGGCCAACCTGCGGAACCTGTTGAACGGCTTTGACTTCACAAGCAAAGGCAAGGCCGGTATGGCGAAAATGATCTCCGCACGCCTCAATGTCGGCATTGATGCCAACTTCTGGGACAACCGCGTCGGTATTGGTGTCCTCTCGGCTACCAGACTGTATAACGCACGTCTCTATGAAGAGTTGACCTTCGGTGCTTCCTTCCGTCCGGTTAACTGGTTCAATATCGCAGCCAGCTACTCCATCTTCGACAACGGTAAATACAGCAACTTCGGTGCCGGTATCGGTTTCATGCCTTACGATGGTATCAACCTGACCTTCACCATGGATTATATTCCGACCAGCTACGCTATCGTGCCCAACAGCAATGCGTACCTCATCCCGGACAAGAGCAAGATGTACAACTTCGCAATGGGCTTCTCCATCTGCTGGGGTTCAAACCGTCGTGACAAGGACAAAGACGGTGTATATAACAAGATTGATATGTGCCCGAATACGCCGCGTGGCGTACAGGTGGACGAGAGAGGTTGTCCGCTGGATGAAGACCACGACGGTGTGCCCGATTACCTGGATCAGTGCCTCGGTACGCCCGCTGCCGCTATCGGATTTGTGGATAGCGTAGGTTGCGAACTGGATACCGATGGTGACGGTGTGGAAGACTACCGCGACAAGTGCCCGAACACGCCGGAAGCCGCTTGGGGCAAGGTGGATAGCGTAGGTTGTCCGCTCGATACCGACGGTGATGGTGTGCCTGACTACCTCGACGAGTGCCCGGATACGCCGGAAGCAGCTTGGGGTAAAGTGGATGACAAGGGTTGTCCGATTGATACCGACGGTGACGGTGTAGCAGACTACATGGATAACTGTCCGGATACGCCGGAGGCTGCAAGAGGCAAAGTGGATGAGAACGGTTGTCCGCTGGATACCGATAAGGACGGTGTACCTGACTACCTCGACAAGTGTCCGAACACACCGGAGGCGGCTATCAGCTTCATTGACTCCCTCGGTTGCGAACTGGATACCGACGGTGACGGTGTACCTGATTACATCGACCAGTGTCCGCTCGTTCCGGGTCTACAGACCAACAAGGGCTGCCCGGAGATGAAGCGCGAAGTACGCCAGCTCCTCCAGAAAGCTATGCAGGGTATCGAGTTCGAGTCCGGCAAGGCCAAGATCAAGAAGAAATCGTTCGCCCTCCTCGACAAGATCGCTGAGACCTTCGTAGAGAACCCGAACTACATCATCGAGGTACAAGGCCACACCGATAATACCGGTAAGGCGGAGGTGAACAAGAAGATCTCCGAGCAACGCGCAAACGAGGTAATGGAATACCTCAAGATGAAAGGCGTGGCTGCTGAGCGCATGACCGCTGTCGGTTATGGTCAGGAGCAACCGATCGCAGACAATGCGACCAAGGAAGGACGTCAGAAGAACCGCCGCGTTGAGTTCAAGATCACCTTCGAGGAGGTACATATCGAGACCGTTCTTGAGCACGCTGATCCGAAACCTGTACAGGAAGCAGATCCCCAAGTCGAAGGGGAGCCTGCTCCTGCTGCAGCAGCGGAACAATAATATCACAACTAAAATCAATCTAAAATTATCTGTATATGGGAAGAGCGTTTGAATATCGCAAAGCAACCAAACTGAAACGTTGGGGACACATGTCCCGCACATTTACCAAATTAGGCAAGGAAATCACGATTGCTGCCCGTGAGGGTGGACCGGACCCCGACTCCAACCCCCGTCTGCGCGCACTCATCCAGCAGTGCAAGCGTGAGAACATGCCGAAGGACAACATCGACCGCGCTATCAAGAAAGCAACCGACAAGTCTTCCGAGGGTTACAAGGAGATCAACTACGAAGGATACGGACCTCACGGTATCGCTATCTTCGTGGAGACCGCTACCGACAACCATATGCGTACAGTGGCCAACATCCGCTCCTACTTCACCAAGTTCGGAGGTACACTCGGCACGCAGGGTAGCCTCCAATTCCTCTTTGACCGCAAAGCCTGCTTCACCGTTACGATGAAGGACGGCATTGACCTCGACGAACTCGAACTGGAGCTCATTGACTTCGGTGTTGAGGAACTGGGCGTGGATGAGGAGGAGAACACCATCGTCATCTATTCGGACTTCAACGAGGCTGTCAACATGCAGAAATACCTCGAGGAGCACGGATTTGAGATCCAGGCCATGGAGTTCGTTCGTATCCCGAATGACACCAAGCCCCTCACGGACGAGCAGCGCGAGTCCGTCCAGAAACTCATCGACAAGATCGAAGAGGACGAGGACGTTCAGAATGTGTTCACCAATATGGCGGAGTAAATCGGAATGCTGAATGCTGATAGCTGATTACTTCAAATTAACAGAGCGTCAAGCGCAGCAATTCGCTGCGCTTGATGCACTTTATCGCGACTGGAACAGCAAGATCAATGTCATCTCCCGCAAGGATATCGACAACCTCTACGAGCACCATGTGCTCCACTCGCTGGCCATCGCCAGACTGCTGCCCTTCCAACCCGGCACCACCATCATGGATGTCGGTACAGGCGGCGGCTTTCCGGGTATACCCTTGGCTATTCTCTTTCCCGAGTGTCAGTTCCTGCTCATCGACTCCATCGGCAAGAAAATCAAAGTGGCTACAGAAGTGGCGGCTGCACTCGGACTGACGAATGTCACGTGCAAGCAGGAACGTGCCGAGGAGGAGAAACAGAAATTCGATTTCGTGGTATCCCGTGCGGTGATGCCCATGCCCGATCTCGTCAAACTGGTTCGAAAGAACATCTCCAACAAGCACCGCAACGCCGTTCCGAACGGTCTTGTCGTGCTCAAGGGCGGTGATCTCAAGGCCGAACTGGCGCCATATAAAGAAGCGGAAGTAACGCCTTGCAGCAATTACTTCCGCGGTGAATGGTTCGAGACCAAGCAGGTTATTTATCTGCCTCTTTGAGTTCCAGACCCGTTACTGTGTAAAGAGCCTCTCCGCGTCGGATATACAACTGTCCCTCGCGGAGAATTTTTGTTGCTTGAACGCTGACAGCTGTATGCTGAAGACTCTCTTCTGCCGGCTTATAGCCGTCGTCCATCGGCGTCTTGTGGGTGATGGCATAGGCCAGATAGACCTCTAACATCGTATAACCGCTCTCGTGGATGACGTTGTTATCCGGCTCATTGGGGTCACAGCCGTTCGCACTCTCCCACTCGTCCGGCATACCGTCAAGGTCGGTGTCTGTCTCCGGAACAGCCTCCACATAAGGATAGAAACCCTCCGCGTCCTCTTCCGTGTCAATAATACCTTTCTTTGCCGCCTTGCTGCCGGTGTAGGTGTACGTGCGGTTCGCCATTTCCCCTTTCAAGCGCGTAGCCACATGGTCATGCGGGAAACAGCCGGCTTCCTCCAACACCGTCATATAGGCCTCTCCGGCGGACTCATAGTCCGCTGCCGCATAGGCCATTTCCTCAAAATCATACCGCCCATAGACGGAGTCCTCCGTCCAGCGCCACCAGGGCGTCTTCGGACGGATGAGCGTGTCCACCCGCAATGTGTCTAATGGATACTTGGAACTCTCGGACTTAACCGCCTTCCAGTTGTCCGCATTGATATCATCGTACCCTTCCATGATATTGCCGTCCACATACCACTGCGACGGTGCCCAACTGGTAGCACCGCTCCGTGCGTACGATGCCATGAAGAACAACTTCGTGCTGTTCGTCGTGTTCGGACCGGGGATATAGTAGTTATTGATGAAATTCACCTCATGCGCTGAGTTCAGGCCGTTGTACTCGCCATCAGCCAGCTTGGCGGTGTTCTCGCCGCCGTAGCAGCCGTTACTGCCTGCCCCGTAGTTATACACCACATTGTTGATATAATCGAGGTACACCACATAGTCATTGCTCTGCGCTCCGTTGAAACGGCAGGAACGCTTGTTGTTATGGATCAGCAGGTTATGATGGTACGTAGCCGGTGAACCGCCCCATTGACAGCCGTATCCGCGTGCACCCTTCGGGTGACCGGAGTCGTTCAGACCCTCATGCACGATACAGTACTGCACCGTGATGAAATGGCTGTCATACGTGTTCATGTTCTCCTCCGTGGACCAGCCGAACTCGCAGTGGTCGATGATATAGTTCGTGCAGTTCTCCGCACCGAAAGCGTTCTGCGTGATGATGTTGCCGTTCACGTCATTGCGCCCGATACGGAAGCGGACATTACGGATAATGAAGTTCTCCGAACCGCCGCAGTTCACCTTGTTATGCGTGATCACGATACCTACGCCGGGTGCGGTCTGTCCGGCTATCGTGTAGTTCTTGCGGTTGATGCGCAGGTCCTTCACTAACCGTATCTCGCCGCTCACGGCAAAGCACACCGTCAGCGGTTCGTCGGGAAACTGCTTCACCGCCCAACGCAATGAACCCTCCGTCTCGCCGTTCGCATCGTCCGCCAAGGTCGTCACATAAACGACATGGCCGCCACGGCCGCCGGAAGCGTACTTGCCGAAACCCTCAGCACCGGGGAAAGCCGGTAGCTGATGACTGACGGCTGAAAGCGGACAACTGATCACTGACATGAGGCAGAGAGTTGCCGCCACAAGGAGTCGTCTGGAATAGGAGCTGTAATACATATCTGTTCTTTCTTTACAGGATGAATAAATTCTATTTTGCGGGCGTGCAGACAGATGCCGCCGTCCGGATTGCTGCGCTTGGCGCCGTACTTGAGGTCGCCCTTTATCGGACATCCTATCGCCGCCAGTTGGCACCGTATCTGGTGATGCCGTCCGGTCTCCAGGTTAACCTCCAGCAGGCTGTAATGTTCGCCTCGTACCAGGGTCTTGTAAGTCAACGCTGCCCACTTGACATTTTTGTCTATTGTCTTTTGTCCTTCAGCGAAGCGGTCTTTTGTCTTGGCGATGAAAGTCTTGTTAAGTTTTTCATCGCGAATCAGCCAGTTCTCCAGCCTTGCCTCCGCCTGTTTGGGAGCGCCTTGCACAATCGCCCAGTAGGTCTTTTGGATAGCTGAAGACTGAGGGCTGACAGCTGATTTCTCCCGAAACATCTCGTTCAATCTCGTCAGCGCCTTGCTCGTTCTGGCGAACAGCACCACTCCGCTCGTCGGTCGGTCCAGACGATGCGTCACGCCCAGAAACACCTCGCCGGGTTTGTTGTACTTGGCTTTGATGTACGCTTTCACCGTCTCACTCAGCGGCGTGTCACCTGTCTTGTCGCCCTGCACGATCTCGTTGCAGGTCTTGTTGACAGCGATGATATGGTTGTCTTCGTATAGTACTTCCATCATTTCATCATTTAGCGTAGCGGCTCATTCCATCATTGACAGTTCCGTTGCCGTACCGCCTCGTAGATGAACACACCGGCCGCAACACTCACATTGAGACTCTCAATCACTCCGGTCATCGGCAGACGCACTTGGTCCGTACACAGTTTGAGGTTCTCCTCGTAGATTCCCTTTTCCTCCGAACCCATGACGATACAGGTCGGAACGGTCATATCCACCTCCGTGTAATTGCGCTCCGTGTGTTCGGTAGCGGCGACGATGCGCAGACCGCTCTCCTGCAGGTACCGCAACGCATTTTGCAAGTTCTCCACTTTGCATATCGGCAGACTATGCAGCGCACCCGCGGACGCCTTGACCGCATCCCCGTTGATAGCCGCACTCCCGCGCGTACCTATTATTAGCGCGTGCACTCCCGCGCAGACGCATGTACGCGCGATAGCGCCGAAGTTGCGCACATCCGTCACGCCGTCCAAGAGTACCAGCAGAGGCACCTTTCCTTCGTCGTAAAGACTTTGTACAAGGCTCTCCAAAGGCGTGAACTCTATCGGACTCAAAAAGGCGATGACGCCTTGGTGGTTCTTGTCTGTGAACTGGTTGAGTTTCTCCACCGGCACACGTTGTATCTGCGTAGCTGTTCCTTCGAGTTGCTGCAACAACTCACGACCGATAGCGGAACTCATATCCCGCCGAATCAGCACCTTGTCCAACACTTTGCCGGCTGCGATGGCCTCTATCACCGCGCGGACGCCGAAGATCATCTCTTTCTCCGGGGGTCGCTTGGTGTCGTAATTCTTAGCCGCAAGGGCACGATTAACTTCGTTCTTCTTTTTCTGAAACATAATTGATTAATCCATTAATGGTATATTCGAAGCAGTATGGCTCTTCCTTACGCTGCAAGGCGTATCTGCTTATCTATGAGCATTTAGGACGCATCAACAATCGTATAGCCGGTCGTTGCTACATGCTCGATAGCAGGGAAAGCCATCGCGTCTCTTATCGGAATATAGAGGCTCGTCATTTGACCGTAGAGGGTGCACACTAATTTCTTATTCGTCAGATAAATCATCTCCTCAGTGTCGCCTTGTTCACCTATCCGGTCGTTCTCAATACCTAATTCTGCGATGCGTCTGAAAATCGGACGGTATGTCTTATCGCCATCTTCCGCCACCTTTAGCCATTTAATCGCCCAACGCTTGTTCCATTGGTCAATGAGGGCATTCTCTTTCTGGCGCTCCGTGGTGTACCATGCGGGATAAGGAACTTCGCCTCGTACATTCGTAAGTGTCAGATACCATGCGTCAAGGCGTTTCTGCAAAGCCATTTCAATAGCCTCAATCTGCTTTGCTTCCGAACTGTTATCCCACTCTTTTTGCATTTGTTCGTAAATCGTAATATACTTCGAATGGGTTTGGCTATATTGCAGATTTTCGCCGTAGGCAACGCGGGCTTCCTGCAAATCATCCTGCGCTTTCAGCAGTCCATCATTGATACGGTCGAATTCCGGTTTACGCGGGTCGTCAGCATTGACATTCTCATTGCCGTACGGTGCATTGGCTGCGTAGAGACGCTTGTAGAGGTCGGGATGGTTCGATTTGAGATAAGCCTCCGTTCCTTTGGGATTCTTCTGCGCCATGTTGATGATTTTGAGGTACTCCTCTTTCGATACACCCCATTTAGAAGCGAACTTACCCGCCATCACATCCATAATCTTGGACTCCGGCCACTCAGGGTTAATCTCGCCGCTCATCATCATCTGCATCATCTCCTCTTGCGAAGGCATAAGTCCGGCGTTCACGTTACTCTGGTACTGCGCCATCGCCTTTTGGCCTACCTTTTGCTGTTTCTCGCCTGCTACCTGAATGCGGCGGTCTACGTCGCGACTCACCTCGCCATTCTTATCCCAAGCAGCAAACAGTGCTTTCTCGTACGGCTGATAGATATCCCGTAAAGCTTTTTCTTTGGCTTCCACCGTGTATATTTGCTCTACGGTAGGGAATGCCGGCATTCGGTCTACGGCCTCCAACAAAGTCTTCGGAGTCGGAGCGGCTTTAATATTATCGAGGTTAATAGAGGTGGAGTACCAAGAAGGTATCCAATCGTGCGTGTAATGCCATACTTCTTCCTCTTCTTGTGCCATCATGGGCAGGGCAAGCATCATTGCTGCCATTAAGAATAATTTTTTCATATCGTTTTATTTTTTAACAAATTCTACACGTCTGTTCTTTGCGCGACCTTCATCAGTAGAGTTATCGGCAAGCGGCGCACTCTGCCCCATGCCTTTTGCCGTCAGGCGGTTAGCGGCGATACCCATCTCCACTAACTTGTTCACGATAGCTTGCGCGCGCTGCTCGGACAGTTTCTGGTTTACCTTGCGCTCTACGGCATTCTCCGCAGAATTACGCGCCGAGTTGACAAGGCGATCAAAAAACTGTGCATGAGCCGGCATCAGCAATGCCACGGCTACCATGCTCAAAAGAATTCTTTTCATAAGCAGTTAATTATATTGGTGTTTGTTTGTTGATTGCTGACAAATACTATGCCATTAGTATTTCAACCATTGGATAAAATCCAATGGATTAGTAGTAAACACCATCGGTTCGGCTATTTGATGCCCATAAGCGTCAAGTTGCACATAGAACGGCTGCGCGTTCGCGCCGAACAGCTCACGCTGGATACGGGAGTTCTTGTCGCCGATGCCATCGCGTTTGTCATCCACATAGAGTTCCACGAAGACATAGTTCTGCAACCGTGCTTTCACACTGTCGTTCGCCAGCACGAACGCCTCCATCTTACGGCAGTTCACGCAACCGTATCCTGTAAAATCAATGATAACCGGTTTGCCTGTCTGACGTGCATAGGCCAATCCCTCATCATAGTCATAGAACACCTCCCGGCCCTCTATCTCCATCGGCGGCGCAAAAGCACTCACCGCCTTCACCGGTGCGCCCCATAGACCGGGCACCAGATAGGCCGCAAAGACGAACGAAGGAATGATCACCACCGCACGGATGATCTTGCGCGTCGTGCTCACGCTCTTGATCTTCCACAGCAGATAGACGCCGATGCCTGCAAAGCAGGCAATCCATATCAGCAGGAACAGCCAACGCGGCAGTATACCCCATCCGTACGCCAGATCCGCCACGCTGAGGAACTTGAGCGAGAGCGCCAACTCTAAGAACGCCAGCACCACCTTGAACGACGTCATCCAGTCGCCGGACTTGGGCGCCTGCTTGAGCCACTGCGGGAACATGGCGAACAGCGAGAACGGCAGCGCCAATGCAACCGCAAAGCCCAGCATACCGATTGCGGGTGCCAGCAGACTGTGACCTGCCGCCTCTACCAACAGCGTGCCGATAATAGGTCCCGTGCAACTGAATGAGACAATAACCAGCGTGAACGCCATCAGCAATATACTCAGGAAACCACCCGTCGTACGGGCTTTGTTATCCAATGCCGTTGACCAGCTGTCCGGCAAGGTGATCTCGAACAAACCGAAGAAAGACAGCGCAAAAACGACCAGCAGCACAAAGAAGAAGATGTTCACAATCGCATTGGTGCTCAGTTCATTCAGCGCCGATGCCCCGAAGATAATCGTCACTAACAATCCCAACCCCACATACAGCACAATGATACTCAGTCCGTACAACACAGCGTTCTGTGCGCCCTTGTCCGTTCTTTTCAGAAAAAAACTAACCGTCATCGGTATGATCGGCCACACGCACGGCGTGAAGATAGCCAGCAAACCGCCCAACAGACCCAACACAAAGATCAGCCATAGAGACCGTGCATTGGTAACTTGGTCTGTGTTCTGTGCTCTGTCAGCGGTGCGGTCTGTACTCTCAAACATCCACTCCTCCGGTGCCGTGCACATTCTGTCATCGCAGGCGTTGAACCGAATCGGCACCAGTTCTTCCTTCGCCACCGTCAGCACAAACGAGTCTGCAAACTCCTCGTCGAACTCCCGTTCGCCGAACTCAATGATGTTCATGTGCCAGCCTTTTTCAATCACCGCTTTCACCCGCACGCTGTCCCCGATCTCTTCACCCGTCCACTTCACCGGCTCCACCATCTCTGCCGCCGCTATCAGCGGCAAACAGGCTAATAATATAAATAGTATTCGTTTCATATTCGTATCCTTTTCATTCGTCATATATGACGGATCATCATGCCCTTTTTATCCGCCAATCTTGCCGGATCTCGCTTCACTATGCTTTTTTGTATGTGTTTCTCTTTGATCTATTCTCTTTTTCTGACAGTTGTCATTTCTCCCACTCTATTCCTCTCAGGCAAGTCGGCAGTTTCTTTCCATGTGCTTTATGGTGTGCGACACACTCGCAGCACTTTCCGTGCCGCGGACAATTCTCCTTCGTACAAGGACAATCAATATTATTATATGGACAGGACATAATAGTTATATTTTTCAGCCTTTTAGAACTATGAGTTTTTCAATTCGCAAATATAGTTTAATACCTCTTCTAAATAATTACGCAACATCTTAACTTGTCCGTTAAAGGTCAAATTATTAAAATCTTTTCTTTTTTTGAAATCAAACCAATAAGCTGCCCCATCTATGTAAGGTTTCAAAAAATACTTGTGACCTCCTCTTAACTTTTCCTCCTTCTCTTTTGTCT
>Ga0265298_10001312_pt1 | contig 36727 bp, 48 predicted proteins | sample AusTroGonzalo_MG_3_FD_193486 | JGI IMG/M metagenome (GOLD analysis project Ga0265298, IMG submission 193486) | Bovine rumen microbial communities from tropical cattle in Woodstock, Queensland, Australia - Gonzalo_01 | ecosystem: Host-associated > Mammals > Digestive system > Stomach > Rumen ...
GCGGTATATTTTGTGACCGCGCCGCAGGGCGGGAACCTCGGAATGATGATGATGATGATGATGAAGGAAGCCGGTCTCGAAGTCAGGCACAACCTGGTATGGAGGAAGAACTCGGCGACCTTCTCGATCGGGCGGCTGGATTACGACTACCAGCACGAGCCTATTTTCTACACCTGGACAAAGAGCCATCACAACTACCGCCGCAGCGGAAATCATACAACCGTGTGGGACTATGACAAGCCGCGCAAGTGTGATCTCCACCCGACCATGAAGCCGGTGGAGCTCGTGGCTGCCTGTATCCTGGACGGATCCAATGAGGGCGAGACCGTCCTGGACGGCTTCGGCGGATCCGGAACGACGCTGATCGCGTGCGAACAGCTGAACCGGCATGCGAGGATCATGGAAATAGATCCGCATTACTGCGATGTGATCATAGCCAGATGGGAGAAGTTCACGGGCAAGAAGGCGGTCAAGGTCGCCTGAGAATATGGCGAAGAAAAAACTGAAATATACTCCGACCAAGTTCATGGCCAAGACGAGCACCTACGACAAGGAGTGCGCGGACTATGCGGTCCGGTTCATAGAGAGCCTGTGCCACACCAAGGGAACCTGGGCGGGTAAACCTTTCGAGCTGCTTCCGTGGCAGGAACAGATAGTCCGGGATCTCTTCGGGACAATCAAACCGAACGGGTACCGGCAGTTCAACACCGCGTACATCGAGATCCCGAAGAAGAACGGGAAATCGGAGCTCGCGGCGGCTGTCGCACTATTGCTCACCTGCGGGGATTTCGAAGAACGTGCCGAGGTCTACGGCTGCGCTGCAGACCGACAGCAGGCCTCTATCGTGTTCGAGGTGGCCGCCGACATGGTGCGGATGTGCCCGACGTTGAACCGGAGGGTCAAGATAAACGCCTCGTCCAGGAGGCTGATATACCTGCCGACCAACAGCGTCTATCAGGTTCTGTCAGCTGATTCCTATTCAAAGCACGGCTTCAACGTGCACGGGGTGATCTTCGACGAGCTGCACACACAGCCGAACCGGAAGCTGTTCGATGTCATGACCAAGGGTTCCGGAGACGCGAGAATGCAGCCCCTGTACTTTCTGATCACGACAGCCGGGACTGACACCAAGTCCATCTGCTATGAGACGCACCAGAAGGCCCTCGACATCATGGCCGGCAGGAAGAAGGACAAGACCTTCTATCCGGTGATCTACGGTGCGGACCAGGAGGACGACTGGAATGACCCGAAGGTATGGAAGAAGGCGAACCCTTCATTGGGTTACACGATAGGACTCGACAAAGTGAAGGATGCCTACAATTCTGCAAAGCAGAACCCGACTGAGGAGAACTCGTTCCGTCAGCTGAGGCTCAACCAATGGGTCAAGCAGGCCATCAGGTGGATGCCGATGGACAAGTGGAACGTGTGCAACACTCCCGCCGATATGGATGCCCTCGAAGGCCGTGTGTGCTACGGAGGTCTGGACCTTTCCAGCACCACCGACATCTCGGCCTTTGTCCTTGTCTTCCCGCCTCTGGACGAGAATGACAAATACTGGGTGCTGCCGTGGTTCTGGATACCGGAGGACAACATGGATCTGCGTATTCTGCGCGACCATGTCCCATACGATGTCTGGCACCGCCAGGGATACCTGGAGGCCACCGAAGGCAACGTGATCTACTACGGTTACATCGAGCAGGCCATCCAGCGTCTGGGTGAGCGGTTCAACATCCGCGAGATAGCCTTCGACCGGTGGGGAGCCACGCAGATGGTGCAGCACCTCGAGGAGATGGGCTTCACCGTGGTTCCGTTCGGCCAGGGGTTCAGAGATATGTCACCTCCGACCAAGGAGCTGATGCGACTGGTCCTTGCCGGGCAGATCGCCCACGGAGGACATCCGGTGCTCAGCTGGATGATGGACAACGTGTATGTCCGTCAGGATCCGGCGGGCAACATCAAGATGGACAAGGAACGGTCCACCGAGAAGATAGACGGAGCCGTGGCGATGGTCATGGCCCTGGACCGTGCAATTAGAAACGGAAACGACACCTCGGAGTCGGTCTACGATTCCAGGGGTCTGATTTCAATCTGACGATTTAAGGAGACATTTCAATGGGACTCTTCAATAGATCGAAGAGCCGGGACAAGCCGAAGGACTACCAGGTCGGCACCCGGTTCGGCTGGGTCTTCGGTCGCAGCACAAGCGGCAAGGTGGTCAACGAGAAGACCTCGATGCAGGTCAGCGCGGTCTATGCGTGCGTGAGGGTGATCTCCGAGAGCATCGCCAGTCTGCCGCTGGACCTTTTCAAATACTCCGGACGCGGATCCGACAGGGACCGCGAGCATCCGCTGTACATCGTGCTGCACAACGAGCCGAACGCGGAGATGACAAGTTTCACCTTCCGCGAGACGCTGAGCACTCACCTGCTTCTGTGGGGCAACGCCTACGCGCAGATCATCCGGAACATGAAGGGACAGACCATCGGCCTGTATCCCCTGCTTCCGGACAGGATGGAAGTCCACCGGGACGAGAATACAAAGGAGATCTTCTACATCTACCGGGTGTCCAGGGACGGTGTCGTTCCGGGACTCAAGGCGGGAGAGCCGGTAATCCTCGAAGCCGAGGATGTGCTGCACATTCCGGGGCTCGGATTCGATGGTCTGGTCGGTTATTCACCGATCGCCATGATGCGCAATTCAATCGGTTCGGCAATCGCTACTGAGGAATACGGGTCGAAGTTCTTCGAGAACGGAGCCACACCCTCGGGAGTATTGGAGCATCCGGGCATCCTGAAGGATCCGAAGAAGCTGAGGGATTCCTGGCATGAGACTTATGGCGGATCTGCCAATGCCGGCAAGGTTGCCATCCTGGAAGAGGGCCTGACCTACAAGACCATCGGCATACCGCCGAAGGATGCGCAGATGCTCGAGACCAGGAAGTTCCAGGTCGAGGACATCGCGAGGATCTTCAGGGTGCCGCCTCACATGATCGGAGATCTTGAGCATGCGACGTTCAGCAACATCGAGCACCAGTCTCTGGAGTTCGTGAAGTTCACCATCGGGCCGTGGATGGCCAGATGGGAACAGGCGATGGATCGCTCGCTCCTGAATTCATTCGAGAAGAAGGACCACTTCATTCAGTTCAATGCCGAAGGCCTCCTGCGTGGAGACCTGCAGAGCCGCAACAACGCGTATGCGGTAGCACGCCAGAACGGCTGGATGAGTGCGAACGACATCCGCGCCAAGGAAGGCATGGACCTCATCCCGGCGGAGCTGGGTGGAGACAGGTACCTGTGCAACGGCAACATGGTCGACATCGGCACAGCCGGAAAGGAGCAGAAATGAAAAACGAGATAAGAAGGTTCTGGAGCTGGGAGCAGCCGCAGGAAGGTTCCGAGGAACGGGTGCTGACCATCGAGGGCACGATAGCCGAGGACAGCTGGTGGGGTGACGAATACACTCCGGCCATGTTCCGCAAGGAGCTGAACGCCTCAAGCGGCCCGATCACCGTATGGATCAACTCCTACGGCGGCGACGTATATGCCGCAGCGCAGATCTACAACATGATCCGCGACTATCCGGGCAAGGTCACCGTCAAGATCGACGGAATCGCTGCATCAGCTGCATCCGTCATCGCAATGGCAGGCGACGAGGTGCTTATGAGTCCGGTGTCCACAATGATGATCCACAATCCGTGGACCATCGCGATGGGCGACGAGAATGACTTCAAGAAGGTCCAGGAGGAGCTGAAGGTCTGCAAGAAGACCATCGTCAACGCCTACGTCCTGAAGACCGGAAAGACGGAGGACGAGATCAGCCGGCTCATGGATAAGGAGACGTTCTTCGAGGTCTATTGGGCCATCGAGAACCACTTCGCCGACGGCATCATCGAGAGGCGGCCCATCACCCAGGACGGGACACAGAACAAGATCGGAAGGAAATTCAGCAGCCGTGATGCTGCTCAGAGTTTTGTCGCGAAACTTCGGACGGCTCCGGGGAACACTCCGAGCCCGAAGGAGCCGAAAGAAGTTGAGACCTACAGGGTCGATGACCTGATGAAGGATCTCAAGAGCAAAAAGTCTTTTTGAAAAGGAGAAAGGAATGAAGACTTCAAAAACTGAGCTTTGTGCTCGCATGAACAAGGAATGGGAGGACTGCAAGGCCTTCCTGGAGAACCATCGTCAGGACGACGGAACAATCTCCGCAGAGGACAAGGCCATCTATGACGAGATGGTCAAGAAGGTCGATGCCTACAAGGCAGAGATCGCCCTGCTCGACGATGTCGAGAAGAGAGAGAACGAGATGAACAAGGGCACCTCGGCTCCCATCACCAACACACCGAAGAAGCCCGAGGACCAGAAGACCGGCAGGGCATCCGATGCCTACAAGAAGGTCTTCGTGGACTTCCTCCGCGGCGTAGCCGACAACAAGGAAGTCCGCAACGCCCTCCAGGAGGGAACGGATTCCAAGGGCGGCTATCTCGTACCGGAAGAGTTCGAGAAGCGCGTCATCGAGAAACTGACTGAGCTGAACGTCATCAGACAGAATGCCCACGTCATCACCACATCCGGGACCCACAACATTCCGGTCGAGGCATCTGCCGGCGAGGCTGCATGGATCGACGAGGAAGGCGAATATCAGGGAACCGACCCGGCATTCGGACAGGTTGTTCTCAATGCCTACAAGGTCGGCCAGATGATCAAGGTCTCCGACGAGCTTCTTGAGGATGCCTCGTTCGACCTCGAGACCTACATTGCCGACCAGCTGGCCAAGGCAATCGCCACAGCTGAAGAGGCCGCCTTCTGCACCGGCAACGGAACCAAGAAGCCCATCGGAATCTTCACCGCTGACGGCGGAGAGACCGGTGTCACCACAGCTGCAGCAGACAAGATCACAGCCGACGAGATCCTGGATCTGGTCTACAGCCTGAAGGCCCCCTACAGAAAGAACGCAAAGTTCTATCTGGCAGACGGAACCATCAAGCTGGTCCGCAAGCTCAAAGACGGCAACGGCAACTACATCTGGCAGCCGGCTCTCACAGAGGGTCAGCCCGACAGACTGTGCGGCTTCCCGGTCAAGGCAACACAGGCCCCTGCAGTCGCAGCCGGTGCCTATGTCATCGCCTTCGCAGATCTGGACTACTACTGGATCGCAGACCGCAGCGGCGTAGACCTCCGCAGGCTCGACCAGACCTATGCCGCAACCGGACAGGTCGGTTTCAGAGGCTCCAGGAGAGTGGATGCCAAGCCGGTCGTCAAGGAAGCCATCAAGCTCCTGAAGATGCACGCCTGATCAAGGAGGTGATCTATGAGTCACAACTGCAAGAACTATTTTGCTGATGGCGGGGACACCCTCGTCATCGGCGGCAAGATCGCATTCGAGGGTGACGGACACCTTGAGCCCGGCATGCCGAACATCGCATCAGGCGATGCAACCGCAGCCGCAATCGTGACCGCCCTCAAGGATGCAGGTCTGATGGTGGGCGATGCCTTCACACTGTCCTATTCGGCCGTTACGACCGACGCAGGACATGCTGACCGCATGTGGAACACCAACAAGATCTCCAGCGTGGCAATCGACAACGATGCCAAGACAATCACCATCACGCTGTCCAAGAAGGTCTCGGCCCTCAAGGATTTTGATGGTGGCAACGGCTGGGGAGTCCACAAGTGGCTCGGCATCGGCCTTGTCTCGGGTATCAATTACCCGACGGTCGAGCTGAAGTACAACGGTGTGGCCCTGACAGCCGAGGATGCCTCCGAGGCATCCGGATGCGGTTGTTCCGGCACCGGCGTGTTTGTCAGATGGGTTGCTGCAGACCTTGTCCTGGCAGGTGACAACTCCGAGAAGAGTGTCGACACCTTCAGGCTCTGGACAAGCGGCTACGCAAAGACGGACTACAAGCTGGTCATCGTCGAGCCCAGCTGAATCTGAATCAAAGCCACAGGCCTCAAACACGGGCCTGTGGCGCGTTTTTCCTAGGAGGTGGACATGCTTGTCACAGTAAAGGAATTCAACGTCTATTCGGGCGATTTCGAGGGAGAGGAGACGACCCCTCAGCAGGGACAGGAAGTTCAGAAGTCGGATGTGACCCTCCTGAAGGAAGAGCTGCTCAAGTCCGCGCAGAACATCGTGGCGGATTTCCTGCGCTTCGATCCGGAACAGAGGGTCTGGACCGAGGGCAAGAATCCCGGAGAGGACTGCCCTGACATCATCCTGCTTACCATCAAGAAGATCGCCACGCTGCAGCTCATGGAATCCGGTGAGAACATCGGAATCACCGGCAAGAGCATGCCGGACAATTCCAGGACGTTCATCAATCTCAATGACAAGGGCTCCTACAAGTCGTGGCTGCGCCCGATCCAGAACTACCGGGAGGTGGCTTTCTGATGGCACAGAACACAGGCGACGGCTACATACGCATCGGGGCCGACATCTCGGAGTGCATGAGGTTCTTCGACGGGCTTGACGTAAACAAGAAGGCCATCCAGAAGAACCTGCTCAGGACCGTCGGAACCGGAGCCAAGCAGGCGACCAAGAAGAACCTGAACCACTATCTGCAGCGCAGATCCGGAATGCTTTACAAGAGCATCACGAGCCGGCTTTCAAGAAGCGGCAAGAGCGTGGTGATCTCCAACAACGCGGACTCCGGAAAGAACACCGCCAAGGACGGAAGGACCGCCAGATACGGCTTCATGCTGGCCGCCGGATACACCATCGAGGCCAAGACCTCGAAGGGGCTGACGTTCAACATCGACGGAAAGTGGTTCCGCTGCCATTCGGTTACGGTCCGCGAGAAGGACTTCGTGGAACCCTCGGTCGACAGGTACGTGAACTCCGCTGACTGCGGAGCCAGGCTCGACAAGGAGCTCCAGGAGCAGGTGGACTATTGGGAGCGGCGCATTACCGGAGGCAACAGCAAATGAAGAACGAACTGAGCGTCCTGCTGGCCCTGCAGGATGTGATCGCAAAGAAGCTGAACGATTTCCTTCCGCAGGACTTCGCCAGCATATCAGACAAGAACGTGCTCATCGACTTCCCGAACGTGGACCAGATGCCGATGAAGAACATGTTCTACATCCAGCCGGATTATGCCGAGTTCGAGGCACTCACCACGAGCTCGGACGTATCGTCATTCCGGGTCTCCGTATTCATCCTCAGCAAGAAGGACACGAAGGCCAATCTGACGATTCTCAACTACGGATATTACAACGCGCTTTGCGAGTTGCTGCGAAGCAACATGACCCTCGACGGGACTGTTGACTTCACGGACATAAATGACGTGACATTCTACCCTGCGGTCGAGGCCAACCCGAACGTCCGGGGCGCGGAGCTGTCACTCGAAATCCGATATACAAAAGACTACTAAGGAGAAACAAAATGAAAGTAGGAATTGGAAGTATCGCACAGGCCAAGATCCAGCCGACCTTCGGGACTTCGGTCGCACCGGACACAAAGCTGAATCTGGCTTCAGAGTCTCTCTCCGTGACCAGGAACCACGGCGACGAGGGTAACCTCCTCGCATCGAAGACACCGGGCAGGAGGGATCTGCTCTCCATTGGAGTCGGCGGCGGCATGAGCTTCATCCTCTGCCCCGAGATGGCGGACTGGCTGTTCCTGGCCGCACTCGGCAAGGTCAGTTCCGGGGTCTATACCCTCGCGGACTGCAATACCGACCTGCCCCTGTCGACCATCGTCATGTCCAGGGCCGGAGTGGTCAAGACATATCCGGACATCACCATCCGCAGCCTGAGCATTCATGCTCCGGCACAGGATTATGTCCGCATCGACATCGACGTAATCGGCACCAAGGAGATCGATGCCGGCGACACAGGCGCACAGACGGTCCAGACAATCAGCTTCACGCTGCCGACCTACAGGTGTACTGCTGCCACGCTCAAGTACGGCACAGCCGGTTCAACGGCGACAACCGCCCTCTGCGTGGAGAACACCGACATCACCATCGACAACGGAATCGAGGAAGCACCTGCAACCTACTGCAGAGGCCTCTATGCCGGTCGTCCCGCTGCAGGTCTCAGATCTGTCACGGTGGACTTCCAGCTTCCGTTCTCATCCGACACCGACACGTTCAGGTCAACGTATTACACGGATCCGGATGCTCCCTGCCTCTCGCTCGAGCTTGAGTTCACAACCAACAACGAGGACGAGAAGATCACCATCGAGCTTCCGAACGTGCGCCTGACCAACGGCGACGATCCTGTCGGAGGATCCGGAATCATCGAGTCATCGTTCTCCGGAGAGGCCCTTGACGATGGAGCCAACGAGCCCATCACCGTCACGGTCACCCACGACGCTGCATAACCAAAACAAAACACAAAAGGAGCAAACACGATGTTTTACAAGAACAAAAACTACACGGCTGCGATCGAGAGGGTGAAGATCGAGTTCGGAACCCTTCTCGGTCTCGAGGAGGATGACGAGGCCTATGTGGTCCTGAAGGAGCTGCCGACAATGGATATGGCCAAGCTCACCAAGGCCCAGGAGGAATCAATCGAATCCCTGATGGAGTTCTTCCGCAAGGCGATGCCCGGCATAATCGTCGAGCACAACCTGATGGAGAACGAAGAAAAGAAGATGTCGAACCGGGATGTCGTGGATCTGATCTATGAGAAGTTCTCCCTCACCCAGGTGATCATCGAGAAGTATTCGAACGCAGCTTTTTTTACCCGTCTGAACAAGAAAGCAGACTCATCCGGAGCCTCTGCAGAGACCTCTTCGCAGGCCGAGTGAATGACGAGCTGTTCAAGGAAGGAGCGCACTATGTGATCATGATAAATGACCTGTTCCTTCCTTGTGTGGATTCCCAGAGCGGAGACTTCAGGACGATGCCGTTTCCGGGATCCGCAGCCGACCAGCCCTACATGACAATGCAGGCCCTTAAAATTGTTCAGAGCGAGTACAAGAAGACTCTGGCGGAGCGGAGACGCAAGGAGCTTCAGAGTATTGCAAGACGAAGGCCACGACGATGAGTTGTGGCCTTTTTTCTTTTATCCGAGGAGATCAACATGGCAAATGCAAAAGTAGCGATTACAGCTGAGAACAAGATGTCTCCTGGTCTCCTTCAGGCCAAGAAGGCCATGATGGAATTCCAGCAGACCGTCAACAAGGTTGGGAGCACTCTCAAGAGCGCATTCGGAATCACCACGGCCATTGTTGCGGTCAAGAAACTGGCTGAGGGAGTAGCCGATTCATTCAAGGCCTTCACGGAGGCCGAGAGGAAATACAAACAGCTGAGCATCACGCTGGGCAACGGCAAGGCATTCGAGAGCGTAAAGCAGAACATCAAGGATCTGTCCAAGCTGACACTGTCCAGCAAGGACGACATCGAGAGCATGGTCAGCCAGCTGGCGGGCATGGGCAAGAGCGCGGAGGACATCAATGCGATCTCTGAGGCGGCGGTATATCTGTCCAACGTAACCGGCAAAGACCTGAACACCTCGATGCAGACGCTGCTGAAGACCTATAACGGCACGGACGCGTCTCTGAAGAAGATGGGAATCGACACCGGGGAGCTCACCAAGGAGGAGCTGAAGAACGGTGCCGCCGTCCAGGCAATCATCGACAAATACGGAGAGCTGAGCCGGAGCATGGCCGAGGCTGACAACAGCCAGCACATCCAGAACATCAAGAACAACTTCGGCGACATAAAGCAGAGCATCGGAGACCTGGTCTCCTTCGCCATAACGCCTCTGATCGGACAGGTCGACGCGTTCAGCGAGAAGCTGCGCGACGGCATAGACGACTTCGTGCAGAGGGCCAAGGTGGTCATCGGAAACTTCCCGGAGATCATCAGTCATCTGTGGGATGCAATCAAGTCCGGTCTGGGCAAGCTGTTCTCTGTCGACGGAATCAAGAACCTGGTGAACAACATCGCCGGGCATATAACCTCCAAGATCAAGCTCATCGGCAACGCTGTGGCCAACATCAGCACGCTGGCCACCACGGTGTTCCAGGAGGCCATCAAAGGCATCGGCAACTACGCCATGTACTGGATCACGAGCGTGACTGACAAGATGGGAATCGACATCTCGGAGGTGGTCAACTCCATCGGCAGATGGCTCACGGACTCCAAGGTCGGACAGGTTGTCGACCAGATCATCAGCAAGGTAGTCAACGGGGTGAAGCTCATCGGAACCATCATCCGGAACATCCCGGAGATCGTGAAGATCGTGGTCTCCCACATCGGTGACATGGTGGCCGAGTTCATCAAGGGATTCCCGCAGGGCATAACAAACACCTTCAAGGGAATCGGCCAGAGGATCCTTGCCGGAATACTGAACATCAAGAACACCTTCCTGCAGACCGTCGAGGATGCGCTGAACTCAATTGGAGACTGGATCTCCAGCACGTGGGTCGGCAAGGCCATGAAGTGGATGGGCCTCGACCTGGGAGGAAAGCTGGCCAACATAGACTTCGGAATCGACAGATCTTCGCAGTACATGCACGAGGACCGCGCTGACTACTACTTCAGCCAGGCGGGCAAGGCATGGTCCGGTGTGAAGGAGATCGGAGCCGAGATGGCCTCGCAGATAAATGCGCTGCTGTCTCCGAAGATCGAGCAGTGGGCCGCAGAGAGCTCCGAGACCATCGGCCAGAAGATGGCCGTGTGGACAGCCAAGAGCTCCGAGGAATACTTCAAGGCGGCCAAGCAGAACTTCTCCAACATCGGAGATTTTCTCGAGGACTGGAGCAAGACCTTCCTGTCGGATCTGAGTGATGACTGGAGCGATGTCACGGACTCGTTCAAGTCAATCTTCGGGGATGCCTTCGGGGAAGACTTCGACGGGTTCCTGGCGTGGTTCAAGCCGTTCATGGAGACGAACCTGAAGAAGGAGCCGGGACAGTCGACGGGAATCAATACCGGGACAGGTTCTTCAGATGACGATTCGGTCACCAAGAATCCGACCTTCCTGGACCGCTTCGCCGAGAGCATCGGAGAGAAGCTGGACGGGGTATTGGGCGGCACAAGCTCACAGTGGGCCGCTGGCGCGTCCTCTGCTCTGGACGGACTCACATCCAACCTCGGACAGGCGGGCACGCTGGTGAAGGAGCTTGCCACCAATATGGCCACGATGGGACCGATCATCGGTGCGATAGTGACCGCGCTCAAATATGTCTTCGAGGGCTTCGCTGAAGTGATCAGCGGTCCTCTGAACGATTTCGTGCAGTACGGACTGGAGCCGCTGCGGGAGATCGGGCGCGTCATCGGAGACATTCTGCTTCCGCTGTTCGATGCCCTGATGCCTCTTGTGGAGGAGTCGGCCCGGTTCCTGATCGGGCTGTTCGATTCAATCGGAATCGTGCTCAAGCCGATTATCCAGATGATCGGCACGCTGCTGACCCCCATCCTCTCCGTGCTGACGAACGTCCTGAAGATGCTGGAACCTGTCATCAAGGTTCTGGCCAAGGTGCTGGTGACCGTCACGGGCACCATCCAGTATGTGGTGCAGACGCTGCAGCATTGGGTGGCGGTGGTCATGAACTGGCTCGCGGATCTGAATATCTTCGGCTGGCATCCGTTTGAAGGGCTGAGGATGGAGGATCCGGGTTCCCCGGGCAAGTACGGACAGTATATCCAGAACAAGTGGGGAGAAATCGACGCTGCGTTCGACAAGGGCGTGACGGCGGGAACCTCCACAGCCACGAGCATCTCGAGCGCAGGATACCAGGGAGCCACGCAGATAGTGATCAACATCTACCAGCAGGCTCCTGTCGTCGGTGACGGCGGCATGAGGCAGTTCGCGTCGATGATCCGGGATGAGTTCTCTAATCTCGATTACTACGGAGTAACGGCATGACAATAAACAATCCAAGCCTGGTGCTGCAGTTCCTGGGGAATGACCTTCCTGCAGGGCACAGCACCACGCCGACGATCAGCAATGAATACATAATCAACCACTCCATATCGTTCAGCTATCAGCTGATGAGCAACCTCAAGAGCTCGTCCAACCAGGTGAAGCTGCAGATCTCCAGGGACTGCGGCATAACCGAGGACATCATCGCCACGGACGGAGACATCCTGGCGACGCTGAAGGACGGCTATACGGTGCTGTTCACCGGCTTTATCTCCACGAACTTCTCATGGAACGTGACGCAGAGCGGAGAGCAGGCCCTGTCCATCACGCTGGAAGACAAGAGCTCGAGGCTCCTGACCAAGTGCTTCATATCGACAGGACATCACCTGTTCGACTGTGAGGCACATCAGGCCATCGAGGCCGTCTGTCTGGCGGCGGGCATCTCGATCTCCATCCTGGCGGAGACCATCCACGACAGGATCGTGAAGGTCGTGGACTCCTCCGCAACATGCAGGGACATCCTCGACCAGATGCTCTATGAGCTGGGCTACGTCTATTACTGCGACAACCTGGGAGAGCTGCGCTTCTGGAAGGTGGACTGCACATCGGTCTCCGGCATTCCCGTGTTGGACAAGACCAAGCTGTACGTCTCATCCGGATCCGCAATCTCGCTGTCCAAGAAGATCAGGCAGTACAGATCCGTCAGGGTCACCTTCACGGAGGTCGGCTCGGCTGACCACTATCTGGTCTACAGGAACACCACAAACCAGGGGACGGCACTCCCTATTGCCAGATAGAGCTCAATCCCGGAGAGCACTTCGACGGGCTGGAGATCTACACGGAGGCGGAATGGGCGGCAGAGACTGCGGACGAGTTCCGCGAGGATGCGCTCATCGAGGCATGCAATGCGGACAGCGAGTCCAAGATCGTCGGATCCAACAAGATCATCTCGATCTCCAACGTGGAGCCGGCAATCGACAGGGACAGCGGAATCACGGCGACCATCACGGCTGCAGGCGGACCCTACCTGAAGGTGGACGCAGGCAACCCGACAGGCACGACCAAGGCCATCTCACGTCTCGATGCCTATGCCTCCATCATCTACGAGAAATCACAGAACATAATCAGAACCGGAATATCCGGAAACAACACGGACAGCCTTCTTTCCGAGGAGGTGTCCTATATCCACACCAAGGACCTGACCACAAGGCATGCGAACCTGCTCTGCCAGTATTACGCATACTGCAACAGCCAGTACACCTTCTTCAGCAAGGAGGATCTGGAGCCGGGCGACCTGGTGCACATCAACGAGAACGTCTGGACGGGTCTGGGCGTGGATGTGCTGATCACGGCCAAGACGGTGCCCTCTATGGGTTCGGTCATCAAATATACCGCAATCGGCATCTCCGTGTTCGACCTGGACAAGGACGCATACCACAGGGCGACAGACGCAGGAAAGCAGGAGGTCAAGCCTGCACCTGAAGCGGTCGAGGAGTCTTCCATCATCGTCCCGGAAGGATATGAGGTGGTCACGCAGTACGCCTTCGGAGAGCTGGAGAAAGGTGCCGAGCGGTGGCTGGCGGACCATGACGGGTCCGAGGATCACCGCGTCTGGGACAAGGACTCCTGGGTGGCGGACCTCATGTGGGTCGATGCCAACGAGGACGGTTCATGTCCTCTGAGGCCGCGTGCCGGAATGGAGATCTGGAAACGCCAGGGAATCCGTGAAGGCGGTTCATCCGAGGAGCCTCAGAGCTGGGAGGTCACGCTCTACAACGTGGTCCAGAGCTTCAGCTTCACATCCACATCCTTCGTGTTCGACAGGAACACCAGAAGCCTTGACGGCGACGGCTACTCGGTCGTCGGTCTTGTGATCGACATGCAGGGCCAGTACGGCAAGCTGACGCTGGTCACGTCCGCAGGCGTGATCGGAATCGCAGTCGATGGCGTGGTCACTCCTCTGAGCTCATCCGTGTCGATAGACATCCCGGCAAGGGAACGGGTCACGATGACCAACTATCTCGTGATGCTGCCGAACAACGTGAACACCAAGAGCGTCTTCGTGAGGGCGATCATCGGTTCCGTCTCGGATCCGAGGGCCTACATGTCCATCACGCTGTCCACCAAGGACGAGGCGGCATGGGCTTATCTGGGACTCTTCACGCAGGATGAGATCTCCTCATACGGAACAGGCGGACCGACGGACGCGACCGGCAAGATCATGCTGGGAGACTTCGCCGGGAAGCAGGTCGTCGAGGGAGACATATTCGTCATTAAGGGAATAAACGCGCTGAACGCGGAGTTCCTGGACATCATGACGTTCATCAACGGCAACTGGGATTACCTCTCATCGCATGAGGACGACGATCCGGAATACGACGAGAAGCTGATGGTCCTCGCTCCGGAAGTCTATTCCGGAAACGTGGACAGCACATTGCTGCCTTCGAACTTCAGCTTCATCGAGAATCTTGTCTCGAAGCATGTGACGGCTGAGTTCATCGGAGCCAAGCGCATCAAGCTGATCTCCACAAGGGACAAGCTGGGCGCGATCTATGCCGGGGACGTGGACTTCACCAGGGAGCACGGCAAGAGGGTTACTTCTGTCAAAGGCTTCGTGCTGGACGGCAACGGTGACGCGGAGATCAAGAACCTGGATGTCGCGGGCAACAGCTTCATCCACGGCGACTGTACCGTCGGAGGCACCATCGCCAACAAGGTGCAGGACACAGACGAGTCAGTCTTCTTCACAAACAAGGATGCAGCGGCTGCTGTGGCGTGGGGCACGACGAGGAATACAGACACAAGGGCCGTGTCAAAGAACGGCATGGTGGGCCTCCTCGCGTCTCTGTGCAGCGGGAGTTTCCGCAGCGCATCAGGCTATGTGAATCCGAGAGGTATCCACAACTATCAGGTCTACGGGGTGTTCATGCACCCGACCTCCGGAAGTGCTGCGGCGTATTCCGCATCGCAGAACTGCCCGAGGAACCAGAACAACACCGACACGCTGACATTCCTGATTCCGGGATATATTCCGCAGAGCCTCTTCACCGTCTCATGGACGGCCAAGTGGTCCGACTCGGCGAACTTCGTCGGATGGCGTGAGGTCAACAGAGGATCCGTAACTTATTCGATCACCAACAGCCGCACCGGCAAGAACGTGAGTGGCACGCTGATGTATGCGGATGCTGCAGACGGATGGATCGGAGAAAGTGCTCTCACGAAATCCGGAAGCACCACGCTGATCCTGGAAGGAGGAGACACGCTCTCGCTCACATTCGGGGCCAGAGGCTACGCCTACAGCGTGTATCAGAACGGCAACGGACACGGATCCGCGTCTATCACCTATGCTGCATCCAACTACAGCGCATCGGAGTATGACGGAGGACGTGACATCGCTCCGGCCGGTGCAGGCAACCACGTGAGAGGCATCATCTACTTCGTAGTCAACGAGAACAACTCGGCATCCGGAGCACGCGTGGCCCTGTCGTTCAACAGCGAGATTCCTTCGCCGTCCGACGGGAACCGCCAGGATCTTCTGGGCAGGAGCTTCTTCGAGCTCAGGGACATGGACAGCGCGACCTATGACACCGGACAGTTCACGGCTCCATTCCCGTTCACAAGCGGCCTGATCATCAACAACTCGACAGTCAACCTGTCGGCCCTGGATTACTACTACAAGATCCAGGCTCCCACCTTCAGCGGATCCGGAACGGTGAGCTCCGCCATGCTGGCACTCAAGAGCTCGGTCTTCCACAACGACTACGACTCGATCGTGAACTACGGATCCACGGACATCGCGGTGGTCACGATGTCGGCCACGATGGTCAAGCTCGCGCTGAACAACACGAACACCATCGAGATGACGACATCCGGATATTACCAGCTGGGCGCAGGGTTCTACATCGACATCGAGACGCTGAGCTCCCTGAAGGGCTCCTTCGCGCAGAACATGATGCCGATCTACAACCACGACAGCTCCGGCAATCCGACCACCAGAGTCGGAACCGCGAACGTCGGAACGCAGGCGGAGAAATGGGCTTCAGTATGGGCGGAGTATGTCAACGGCAATGCCTCGTCCAGGAAGAACAAGCACGACGTGGCAGCCTTCAAGGGCAATGCGCTGGAGATCCTGATGAGGACGCTGGTGGTGTCCTTCGTCTACAACAAGGACATCGAGCCGTCAGGTCTCACCAGGTACGGCTTCATCGCGGAGGATGCTCCGGCAGAGCTGGCCACGGAGAGGCACGACATCATGGACGAAGGATCCTGCATCGGAATAATCATCAAGGCCATGCAGGAACTGTATGCGGAGCTCCAGGAGCTCAGGAGGAAATCATGAAAATCCCGAAGGACAAGGTGCTGCATTTTCTGGCCAACTTCGTCATGGCGATGACGGGGTTCTTCAACTACTGGCTGGCAATCGGTCTCTGCGTGGGGGCCTCGCTGGGCAAGGAATACGGAGACAGCAAGGCCACCGGCAACCACTGGTGCTGGTGGGATCTTCTCGCTGATGCGCTCGGCATGACAGCCGGGCTTCTTCTGGTGTGGGGCATCCGCAGCCTCATCGGATATTGAGGAGGTTCTTATGAACGGCAAGATGATAAACGAATACGGCACCACGACGATGCAGCCGTCTGAGCTGAACATCGTGGTGCAGCCGGTTGTTCAGGGCACGGATCCGAACAACGCACAGTTCGAGAAGGCCAACCTCGGAGCCGTGATCGACCAGCAGACGGACGACAGGTTCAACGAGGACGAGGCCATAGTGGCCTCGCTGGATGAGCGCGTCACCACAATCGAGACTGCGGTGGCATCCGGCTACAAGTACAAGGGCGACTGCACCTACGCGCAGCTCCCGTCATCGGGTCAGGAGCTGGGCGACATGTGGTATGTCACAGACAGGAATGACGGTTACGTCTGGAACGGAACGACCTGGAGGCCGATGAACGACATCGGCGCGGCATGGGTGCTCTGCTCCGACGGCAAATATCGAATCGGAATTAGATCAAGGAGTTAAGAAATGGCAGGAGATTATGTTTTCCCGTTGACTGAGGAAACCGGCAAGGACATGGCCGACGGTATCCACAAGATCGCAGAGGTCCTGGGAGCCAAGGACGGGCTGTCCTTCAAGAGGCTGCAGGAGATCATCCGCGCAGGACGCATCGACGAATACATGGCGATCGGAGATGAGATCGAGGTCGAGAAAGAGACAGGCCTGAGCATCAGCGTCCACACAACCGGATCGCTGACGGCCACCATCAATGAGGCGACCTGGGACGGCCATGTGGAGCATCTGCACCACGGGGTGTATGAGTTCACTTATGACGGCTACGGCTGGAACAATAGCGAGTTGGGGGACGGACTGGATCTGGCCTATTACGGCATATCTACATCCGGAACAGCTGCAGCAGACGATGTTATCTCGGTCACAGTGTCCACTGCCACGCTGGTCTTCCAGTATGTGGCCAAGGACAAGGTCACGCCGCACAATCCGGCACTCACGCATTCCTGTGTTTTCCAGCTGAAGAACATCTACAGGAAATTCAACTTCGATGCACCGGAGGCAATCATCTATGCCTCTGCGGCAATGCCGGCAGGCACGTATCACTTCAACCTCTACAAGCCGGGCAATATCTACTACCTGAATGAGAACCTGCAGAACAAGGACGTGCAGTTCACCACCACAGTGAACATCCCTGCAGGCGGTCAGCTGGTAGTAACGACCGGAGACTTCAGGAACAGCACATCTGTCGCATCCCTGAAGCTGACAAGCTACGGATCCAGAGGCAGCACGACTCCGCTGGAGGAGAACATCGCCTGCGCCGAGGGCACTTCCGGAACGGATCTTGGAAGAGCCAACGATGCAGCCAACAACACGAAGATCAACAGCACCGACAGAACCCTGTATGGTTCCAACAACTGGAAGGAGTCCGCTCTGAGGTTGTGGCTGAATACAAACAAGCCGGCAAATTCATGGTGGACCGCTCAGGGTCGCTTCGACAGAAGGTCTCCGGGTTATGACTCTCCGTCATGGATGTTCGGAATCGAGAAGGATTTCCTGGATGTCCTGCAGGAGGTGGATCTGCCGGTCACGCAGAACTGGTTCGATGGAGGCCAGAAGGTCGTCACGCACGACAAGTGGTTTGTCCCGAGCAACAGCCAGGTATGGTTCGACAACGGAGCTTCGGACGACCTGCCCTGGGACTATTACGTCCTCTTCTCTGACAACGCCGCTGCAGGCGGAGGTGCCGATTCCAACAGGATCAAATCGGGCGGGGACGGCTGGTGGTGGACCCGCACGCCGACTGGCTCGTACTCCACCCACGAGTGCTACGTGAACACTGGTGGTTCGTGGGACGGCAACTCTGCGGTCACCACCAGTGGCGGTGTCGCGCCTGCTTGCTGCATAGCGTAAGCGTTTAATTGTTTAATCCTCTAATGTGCGCCGGCAGGTGCACATTGTGAGGGTTTGTCGAATATTGATTCATCCGCAAAACCGAACGAGAAAATGAGTGTCCCAGAATCCAAGAGAGCAGAAGGAGAACTGAAGGTCATAGTGAAGAGCAGAGCGTTGACTGCAAGGACGTTGACGGTCTGCTCCAATGAGAAGCATTTCGCCAAGCGGCTCAGATGGTGCTACACGGCACATATCTGCGCAGAGTGCAACGGAATGTACTCCGCTGTGGTCAAGGCCAACTCCGTCTATGTCTCTTCGGAAGAGGATGCCCGGCTGAGGATTGGATACTGGCGCGAGGCCTATGCCTTCTCCGCCTCCCTTGCCGCTTACATAGATCTGGCATTGGAGCTGTCGGACGTGAAGCTCGACACGGTTCATTCGTGGCGGGCGGAGCTTGAGGAGGTCAGGAATCTGATCCGCAGCAGAATCAATTCGGAAACGAAGAGATTCAGAAATGGGTGACATCTATCAAACGACCCGCACGCCGAACGGCTCGAACTCCAACAACGAGTACAACGTGAACACTGATGGTTCAAGGAACAACAACAATGCGAACAACACCAGTGGCGGTGTCGCGCCTGATTACAAGAAACGCCAGCATCGAGTAAGTCCGAACAGACCGAAAGCCGTGCAACCTTGCAAGGAGATGTCAGCCATTCCCATTTCAGGGGAGAAAAACGATGTGTCCGCATCCGACAGCGTGTACAGCATACCGTTCGGTTTTGCGGATCTTATGCTTGCCGTCAAGGAATGCCGGCGCGATGTCATGTGGAAGGATTCGGTCGCGGGCTTCAGCCTGAACAGGATCATGAACTGCGACCGGCTCATGAAGGAGCTGGAGAACGGGACCTACAGGCTCTCGTCCTATACCTGCTTCCAGGTTCATGAACCGAAGGACCGTGACATCGTGGCCACGAACATCCGGGACCGCGTGGTGCAGAGGGCCCTGTGCGACACGTATCTGTACGAGGCGATGACGAGAGGGTTCTCCCGGAACAACATGGCATGTCAGGTTGGCAAGGGAACGGCAGCGTGCAGGAAGCGCATGCTGCAGTATTCGACGGAAGCGGTCAGGAGGTACGGCGACAGCTGTTACGTCCTGAAGGTCGACATCAAGGGTTACTTCGCAAACACGACCCATGCGGTCGCCAAGGCTGTGGTGGCCAGACGCGTGGACAACCTGTGGGCGAGACAGTATGTCTTCAACCTCATCGACAGCTTCCACGGCATAACCGGAGATCATTGCGGAATCGGTCTGGGTTCGCAGATCTCGCAACTCATCGAGCTGGCTGTGCTGGATGACCTCGACCATATCATCGAGGACCGGCTCGGAATAGATCTATACATCCGGTATATGGACGACCTCGTGATGTTCGGTACGAAGGACATGCTGCGCAATGCGCTGGATGTGGTTGTCGGATATCTGAAGCCGCTGGATCTGGACATATCGAGGAAGAAGACCTTTATCTCGAAGTTCGGATCATTCGAGTTCCTGGGATTCCGGTACCACCGGCACGGTGATGGAATCCGGATGGAGCTCATCAAGAAGAAGGAGTATGCCGAGCGCAGGAAGCTGCGCAGGCAACTCGGCACCATGCCTCTGGAGAAAGTCGACGACGGTTTCCGGGCATGGAAGGCCAACGCCAGGCAGGGAACGGACTACACCGTCATCAGACGGATGAACAAATACTATGCGATTACGAGGAGGATTTATGCCCGGAATCAGAAAGAGGTCTGCGGACGACATCCGCAGAGATAACCAGATTAAGAAGCTCACTCTCCAGAACGGAGATCTTGAGGCGAAGCTGGAGTATGTGGCCATCATGGCCGACATCGACATCGACGAGGACACCGAACCGGAGGAGGTCGAAGAGAATGTTTGAAAAGCTGAAGGCCTGGTATGAGAAGAACAAGGACAAGAGTTTTGCCAAGGATTACATCCGCAAGGCGGTCATCGCGGGCAAGATCACGGAAGAGGAATATGAGCTCATCGTCGGTGAGCCGTATTGAGAACACCTGCGAATCCTGCATCCAGAAGGAGCTGTGCCCTGTCTACATGGGAGAGCATTGCAGCCTGGTGCGGGAGCATGAAGAGGAGATCCGCCTATGAATGGATGGCAGATAGTTCTGGTGATTCTGGGAAACACGGGGTTCTTCGCCCTGATACAGACGATCATCCAGAACCGGAAGGACAAGAAGGGTCTGCTGTCGAAGATACTGACCGCGCTGGACCAGCTGAAGAAGCAGATGAAAAAGCAGGAGAAGGACAACTGCCGCACGCAGCTGCTGCTCCTGATCAGTGACTACCCTCATGAGACGCAGGAGATCATGACGCTGGCCAAGTATTACTTCGATGACCTGGACGGAAACTGGTACGCCTCGAGCATATTCCGCGCGTGGCTGATAAAGAACAACATTCCCGACCCGATATGGTTCGAGAAGAAACTCAAGAAAAGGGAGACTGAGATATGAGCAACATTACTCTCAGAGTTATCGTGGTGATTGCCGTCGTGGCAATCGTGGAACTTGCGAAGAAGTTCATCTTCAAGGATGACCCGAAGTACAAGCTGGTGTACACCTTCGCTCCGGTCGTGCTGTGTGCCGTCGCCTTCGTGGCGATCGCCCTGGTACAGAAGACGGATGTGTGGACATCTCTTGCCGCAGGTGCCTCGCTGGGCCTGACCTGCATGGGATCCTATGATGCCATCGCGGCTGTCATCAAGAGCTGGAAGACAAAGAGCCCGGAGGAGATAGCCAAGGAAGTCGAGGAGATCATCGGAAAGAAGGAGGTCACTAAATGAGCAGCTGGGTATTCGTCGCACTCCTGGCGGTGATAGCGATCCTCCTGTTCCTCCTGATGTCGAAGACGAGGAAGCTCTATGACCAGCAGGTGGAGAACACGCTGCTGTCAACGGAGAATCAGAGACTGCGTCTGCAGGTGTCGACGCTGCAGAACAACCTTGAGAAGATCAAGGCGGCCCAACAGGAGATACAGGAAATTGAAACGAAGAAGAAAACCAGGAAGAAGCAGGAAGCTCCTGCTGCAGGTGATTCTGACGCTCGTCTTGACCGTCTCAATTCTTAGCGGATGCAAGACGGCCAAGGTGGCGGAGAAACCGGACGAGACGACCGCCAGGAAGATCCTGGTGGCCATGCTTCCGGAAGCTCCGGAGCCTCCGGAGTTCCCTTCTCTGCGCTGGACGTACAAGGACGGCCTCTACGGCCTCGAAGAGAGCGATGTGGATAAACTGCTCGACTTCAAGGAAAACACGCTGCCGGGCTTCGTGTTCGACTACAGGGCGTGGCTGGAGGAAGTCCAGGTCGTTCTCAAAAATCTAATCTGAACCCATTGGGGGTTTTCATGTGTTTACCCTGATGGGGACCATATTTTTAACTCCTTTTGTGTTTGCCCTCTCATGGCAGGATGACCACCTGCTGTGGGAGGGCTCTTTTTTGTCTGTTGTCTAAACTGTCTGCTGAATTTTGTGGTAATGCTTAGTAAAGTATGGTAAAGTTTGCCAAAGAAAGAGCAGATAAAACTTTGCTGCAGCAAGGAAAACAGGCAGAATATAGCAAAGTCTGGATAAGTTGTCGACCCGATTCAATTCCTGGAGACGGCAGACCTTTTCAGGCTGATGCAAAGCCGACAGAACCCTTTTGCAGGACGAGAGTTATCTGCAAGAGGGTTTTTCTTTTTATCCGGGAAATGCCCTCGAAAACACACAACTGTTTGCCAAAGTGTTTGCTAAGCAAATAGTGCGAGATGGGAGGGCAATCATGAGAGAAGACCACTATGTGATGATGAAGCGGTCCAACGGCATCTGGTATTACTACGTCTACAGATGGGGAAAGAAGGTCTATAGGTCCACTGGAGAGCGCAAGAAGTTCCTGGCGCAGGAAGTGATCAACGACAGGCTGAGGGAGAACGACCTCCTGTGCGAGAAGGAGCTGACGAGGCCGAAGACCTTCGAGGAGTTTGCCACGGGGTTCTGGGAGTATGACAGCTGTCCCATCGTCCAGGATAAGATCCAACGGGGTGGACACTACTCGAGGCAGAGCGCATCGACCTACGCCGTCAGGACGAAGAACGAATATATCCCGTTCTTCGGAAAGAAGCTCCTGCCGGAGATCAGCAACAGCATGGTGCGCTCATGGCACCGCAATCTTCCGACCAGGCTGAAGGTCACGGCCAAGACCGCCAACGATTACCTGGCATGCCTGAAGCAGATGTTCGACGAGGCTATCCGGCAGAACCTCATGGGCCGCAATCCGTGCGAGGGCATCAGGCCCCTGATCGGAAAGGCCAAGACCAGAGGATGCTATACGCAGGATCAGATAGACAAACTGTTCGAGGGCTCATGGGACGACATCTTCATCGAGACCGCATGCAGGCTGGCGGCCACCACGGGAATGAGGCTAGGAGAGATACAGGGACTCCAGAGAGAGCAGATCGGGCTGGACTGGCTGGATGTGGACCGGTCATGGTCTATCGCCGAGGGACTGAAGACCACCAAGAACGGCAGGGACAGGATGGTTCCGCTGCTTCCGGAGATCCGGCAGATGCTTCTGGATCTTCCATCCAACGGTGACTTCGTGTTCTCTCTTGACGGGGTGAAGCCTCTGCACCGCAAGTGGTTCGAGAGGCACCTGTGGGCACGCATGGACAAGGTGGGCATCGACTACAAGAAGGACAATCTGCTGTTCCATTCGTTCCGGCATTACTTCAACACTCGTCTGGTGGCCGACGGGGTGGAGAGCGAGAAGATCCGGTCCGTCATAGGACATGAGAGCAAGGAGATGACCGAGAGGTATCTGCACCTGAGCGTGAAGGATCTGGAGAACATCCGGAAGGTGCAGCAGAAGGTATTCGCCAGGGAAAAGAAAATGCCTGCAGCAAGCTGACTGCAGGCACGATGTCATTTTTCGGATCCGATTTCGTCCTCGATCACTTCCTGGACACGCTCGGACCAGTATGCCAGGGACTTCTTGTCGGACCATCGGAACCGCTTCAGGATGGGCTTGAACTTCACGTTCTTCGGGATGTCGTCCGGCCTCTCGTCATCGAGGTCGAGTATCCTTCCGGCGTATTTGCTGCCTTTATAGTCCACGATCACGATCTGGCCGTCCCGGTAGTCAGGGTCGCAGATGTATGTGGCCTTCGAATAGTCTCCGTTATAGATGAACACGAGCGCGTACATCACGGAAGACCGGGAGGCCTTCCTTCTTGCCTTCCTCTTCCTGTGGCTCCTGAAGACCAGGAGGATTATCAGAACGATGATGAATACTCCGATGAACTCCATGCTATACCTCCTTCACGAACAGCCTTGTCAACTTACCGCCTTCGATGAGTCCGAAGCGGATTCTTTTTTAATTGCGCCGATGCCGAGCAGCTCGCGGACAATCCGGAGCTTTTCGGGGTCTTCCTTTCTGAGCCTTCTGATTGCCTTCAGGTAGTCGGCCTCGCTGGGCTCTGCCTCGACATCCTTGCTGACCAGATCCTGGATGGTGACTCCAAGGGCTTCCGCAATCCTCATGGCCTCCGGAATGGGAGTCATCCTCTGGTCATTCTCGATCTTGCAGATGTATGACCGTCCCTTGCCGAGCAGGTCCGCAAGCTGCTCCTGGGTCATCTCCGCATCCTGTCTGTATTGCCTTATTTTCTCGCCTAATGTCATGGCCTTGCTCTCCTTCGGTGTAAGGGAAGAATACTCTCGCTGTTGGCATATTGTCAATTTTTTTCACAAAAATTTTTGTTGACAACGGAGGCGGCTTTGTGTAAAGTTGGCAAATAGGAAACACGGAGGAAAGATGACAAGAACAGCAGAGCTGCAGAAGGACATCCAGACAAGCGGTCATCGCAAAGATGAAATCGCGGTCCGTATGGGTGTCACACTCAATACTTTGAACAACAAAATCTCGAACAGGACATCGTTTACCGTGCAGGAGGCCCTCAATCTGAGCAGGATCCTCATGTATACCAGGGACAGGATGTTCTACATTTTTTTTGCCGATGATGTTGGCATTTTGCCAACAGAGAAAGCGGGAGCCTGAGAATGGATTCAGGCGAAATTGCCAACGGATACAGGAACCTGGCCGAGGCCGTCATCAAGTGCGCGATCGAGGACCTGCAGCCGGGACAGTCCACTCATCTGGACCGCGCCCACGCCTGCAGATTCATCCTCGACGAACGCTGGATGGACATCTACACAGGGCTGGCTCCTCACATGATCCGGGACTGGGAACATGCGATTCCGGTGGCAAGGCGAATCGTAAAAGAAGAAGGCATAAAGGAGGTGCTGAATGGCTGAGCAGAGATACCTGACGATCGAACAGGCGGCGACTTTCATGGGAATGGCCGTAAAGACGGTCAGGGCCTACATCGACATGAAGCCGGAGTGCATTCCTCCCTTCATCGTGCTGAGCAATCCGTCCGGAAAGTGGCGGACGATCAGGTTCGACAAGGAGGACCTTGTCAGCTGGATGAACCTACGGAAGAACCGGAGGGATGTATATCCGCTGGCTGAAGCGCAGTGACCAACGTCCTGCTGCAAGGACGACGTGCAAACGATATGGCCGGGAAAGTACGCCTGCGCGGAAAGATCCGGAAGGCCATCGATCTTTACATCAATAAATCCCGTGGGGCTCTAAAGAGGTGCCCCAGCGGAGCAAGTAGTGACAGCCGGGAATAGACCGGCACCGGCCACAGGACGGTTCCGAGATCCATGAAATTCTCCATAAAAACTGTCAGTTATACATCTTCCGGGTCCGACTCCCGGTGTGGCCATTCTCAGGAGGGCATTTATGAGAAGACGGACACTTTTGGCACTGATGCGCATCGCATCATGGATTCTCATGGCATCGGCTGCAGTCGTGGCGTTCTGCTATGCAGCGGGACTCGGCGGACATGATTCCGCACTGGTCGTTCTGGCTCTGATCTTCGAGGTCATGGGTCTCGGCTGCTGGTGGATCTCCGCAGGAAGCTCCAGATGAAGAAAGACAAGAGACGACTCAAGAAACACAGGTGTCAGATCTGCGGGGTGTATGGAGCCACGCAGATCCACCACATCTTCGGCGGAGCATACCGGAGGATCAGCGAGAAGCATGACCTGGTCATAGAGCTCTGTCCGGCCTGCCATAGAAAGGCGCACGAGGATGCGGACTTCAGCTGGTGCCTAAAACATGACTGTCAGCTGGAGTGGCTCGAGAACGGCGGGGAGATGGACGACTGGATGGCGATGATGCACCGAAGCTGGGTCAGCCTCGGAGAAATCAACAGGCACAAGAGAGCTCCTGCGGTGGACCTGGTGCCGCCCTGGAGCTTTGACGACGAGGGTGTTTGCGGATGATCCAGTCGTCAGAAGGAAGGAGAAATCGGGGCGGATTGTCCCGGAAAGGAGAAAATATGGAAAGGAAGCACATCATTTTGATTGCTGTAGTGGTTGTGGCGGTTTTCACCATCGCCACAATGATTTCGATTGTGACACCGACGCAGAGAGGTGTCAGAGTCACGTTAGGTAAGGCGGGTGATACAGTAGTCAGTCCCGGCCTTACGCTGAAAGCCCCGTTCTTCATCCAGAAGATCAAGAAGTACGATCTTTCGCCGAAGCAGCTTGAGATGAAGTTCTCCATGGGCTCGGATGCGGCGGTCACGAGCGACATGCAGAGCGTAGCCTGTACCCTTGTCGTCTACTGGACATACGAGGAGTCACGAATACTCGAGATCGTCAACGGATATACCGATTCGACCATCAAGAGCCTCGTCAAGGACAATGCCCTCGGAGCCATCAAGGAAGTGATCGGAAAGTATTCGATCTACGACATCGTGGAGAAACAGGAAGACGTGCTGCAGAAAGTCCAGGCGGCCCTTGTGTCCCGTCTTGCCAAATATCCGGTGGAGATAAGCAACATCACGATCAACAACTGGGACTGGAGCGCAGAGTTCGACGAGCAGATCGCGAACACCATGAAGATGGCCCAGCAGGTCAAGGTGGCCCAGCAGGAGCTCGAAGTTACAAAACAGCAGGCGCAGAAACAGGTCGCCGAAGCAAACGCCGCCAAGGAAAAGGCCGAGATCGAGGCACAGATGAAGGTCGCAGTCGCTGCCCAGGAAGCTCTTGCAAGAGAGAAAGAGGCCGAGGGAAAGGCCAATGCGGCGAAGATCTCCGCAGATGCGGAAGCGTATGCCCGCGAGGTTCAGGGAAAAGCTGAGGCCGCATATTACGAGAGCCTGTCCAAGTATTCGGACATCATCACGGCTCTGCGCCAGCTCGACATCGATGAACAGAGAGCCAAGAAGTGGAACGGGGTGGAAGTGTCCACTTATGTGCCGCTTACCGGAACCGGCGCAATCGTCACTATCTGATGAAGGAGGATCCCATGGGACTTGTAAAGGTCATCGACGAGGGCATGAAGCTGTACGGATACAGATGCCCGACATGCGGACGAAAGGTCCTGCATGATGCACCGATCGACGTGGATGACGACCTTGTCTGCCCGAACTGCGGAGACAGGATGGTCAGCACCATGATTCCGAAGAAACAAGCCAGGGAACCGAAAGAGTCCTCTGGGGGGGGGTAGCGGTGAAGAAGAAGGAACCGTCACCTAACGGATGCAGGAACTGCTGCTTCTCCCGGAAGAACGATTTTGAGAGCAACGGGGTGTCGCTTCCGGGATTCCGGTGCTTCAAGGACAACAGGACGCATTCGCCGGATGCGTGCTGCAGTCATTACCGGAGGCGCGGACGCATAACCCAAAAGAGCAACAATCCATAGGAGGATAAGAGATGAGAGTAAACACAGCACAGATCAGGGTACTGGATGGTCAAAACCGGGACAACTCGGACAAGAGCATCATCCAGTCGGTCGAGAAGGAAGGGGTCCTTGTTCCCCTTCTCGTCTATTGCGATCCGGACAACGCGGGATCGTATATCCTGGCGGCGGGACACAGGAGACTGGCATCGGCCATCCACTTCAACCTGAAGGACGTTCCGGTCGAGGTCATATCCGAACAGCAGGCGGAGACAGCCAGGGCTCTTGAGAACCTTGACAGAAAGGGACTGCATCCGCTGGACGAGGCAACGGAGATCCGGACGCTACAGAGCCAGGGTTATGAAAACGGCGTAATCAGCGCGATGCTGGGAATGCCTCTTGCCAAGGTGATCAGAAGGGCCAAGCTCGAGAATCTGATTGGAGAGATCCGTGAGAGTTTCCGCGAGGGAAAGACCAATGCAGCCGTGGCGGAGGAATATTCGGTCATGGATCCGAAGGACCAGAAGAAGGTCTGGAAGAGCATGAAGGGTTCCAGTTCCTCGGAGTCCGTCAGAAGGGCCTACATGAACATGGGAGGCATAAGCCTCGGTGACTGCACCGAAGCCTTCCTGAAGACCGAGCCGATATGCCAGGGATGTCCTTCGAACCTTGCATGCGACAATACGCTGTTCGACGGCATCAAGGGCAGCTGTACCGACGGGAAATGCTATTGTGCCAAGATGCGTGCCCTCATGGCAAAGGAAGGCGTGGACAGCCTTTTCTGTCCTGACCACAAGAAGGACGAGCCCATTGTGAACATACTCCGGAAAGACGGGGTGCAGGTAATCAGCGACGGCAGTTACTGGAGATACATGTACAAGCAATCAGAGTCCTACACGGTCAAGAAAATGGACGCGTGGGGAGACATAAGGTGGGGACAGGCCGCAGAGGAGAAGACGGAGGATCCGGACAAGGCCGCCAGAAAGAAGGAGCTGACAAAGCAGTTCCGGAAGGACATCAAGGAGCTGTATGCGAACCTAGAGAAGATGGTCTTCGAGCATGCGGATGCCTACATGCTGAAGAACCACAAGGATGAGAGATTCCCGGACAGCGATGAGAAGGTGATCCTAGCCAAGCAGGTCATCGCCGACAACCACAGGGCCATCCAGTTCTTCGTGACCGGCAGATACGATTCCAAGGCCGAAGATGCCATGAAGGGAGCCGACAACAGGCGCATCCTTGCCGTCGCGCTGTTCTTCGTCGGGACCGGACACATGGACTATCAGATGGTCCGTCCGGAGAAGATCACGGAGTACGTCGTCAGCACGGTGCAGATGCCGAAAAGCATGGACATCGAGGATATCTATCAGCTGAAGACATCCAAGGCCAAGAAGCGCGTTATGGAGCTCAAGAAAGAGATGGAGAAACTCCTCAAGGAGTATAAGGAACTGGAAGGATGAAACTTGAGATAATGGGTTTCAATCAGAACGCATTGACAGAGCTGGGTCTCGGCCTCGATGACGCTGCAATCCTCAGATGGTTCGTTGACTATCAGGGAACCAGGAGAATGAAGGCCATTGTCGATCCCGAGACCGGCAAGTCCTACTGGTGGGTCAATTTCAAGAAGGTCTGCGAGGATCTTCCGATAGTCACCGGAAGCGACAGGTATATGGCCAGGAGATTCGGAAAGCTCGAGGAAGCGGGCCTTCTGGAGAAGTATTCCACGGCCACTTCATCGGGTAAGATCTCGGCATTCAGGCTCGCTGAAGACGGGAGTTACATCAGCCTCATAGCCATGTCACCAAATAGTGACATGGCCCATGTAACAAAAAGTGCAGCCATGTCACCGGATAGTGACATGCCCATGTCACCAGAAAGTGACATGCCATGTAATAATAACAATCTACCGAGTAATAACAATTCTGTGGATAACCTATTAGGGGATAAGCCCGCCTGTGCTCATGTGCGCACGATGGACAATCAGAAATCTGACATCGAGGAATTCCTGGGTGACGACAAAGAGCTCCGGGACACTTTCAAGGCATTCATCGAGATGAGAGTCAAGCAGCGCAAGCCGATGACCGACTATGCAAAGACGCTGCTGGTGAAGAAGCTCCGGGTCCTCGCTAAAGACCGTCAGGGATGGATCGCAATCCTGAACCAGAGCATAGAGAATTCCTGGCAGTCCGTATATCCGATTCACAGCTATGACAGAAACAATACCGGCAAGCCTGTCAGGACTCCGGTGAGCAATGCCGCATTCGACGGCCAGCAGGGAGGCGAGATCACATGGTAACCAGAATTGCAAGAAGACCGGACAATGACTTCATCCGGCATCTGAGGGAGTCCCAGGGCAACAGCATCGAAGGCTGGACCTGCAGGTGCGATGTTCCGGGACACGGCGAGTTCAGCACGCTCGTATTCGACGGGGACTTTGGAAAAATCGAGTGTCCTGTCTGCAGGGAAGAACACAGGAAGGCCGAGGAAAGGAAGAAAGCCAGGGAGGACTTCTTCAACAGCCTGGTCAAGGATAACGGGGTGCCGGCGGACAATGTGACGGCGACATTCGACACGTTCGAGATCCGCGAGGACGAGGGTGAGCAGGTCAAGTTCGAAGACGGGCTGGCCCTGAGAGCCGTCAAGGCCCTTTATGAGTCCATAGGTTCCAGGGATCCGTATTCGGCGGTCAGGAACGTGACATTGTGCGGCAAGACGGGCAACGGAAAGAGCTTCCTGGGAGCTGCGCTCGCATCGGCTGCGAAGAAGGACGGAAAGACGGTCCTGTATATTCAGGATTCGGCCCTTCTCTCACAGGTGCTGGCATGTGGCAAGGGAAAGGGATCCGAGGCCGACCAGCTGCGCCGGAGGATGGAAGAGTATGACATCGTCATCGTGGACGATGCAGACCATGAGAGGTGGCATGCCGCCAAGTGCGCGTTTTTCGCCGATATGGTCATAAGCCGCAACAGCGCGATGAAGGGTCTGCTGATTCTGACGAACCGGACGTATCAGGAATACGTGTCGGCATTCGGATCAGCCGTCGAGAGCCGCCTGAAGAGAGGCAAGGTCATCTCGTGGATCCACGGAACGGACCGCAGGGAGAGGCAGAAGAAGCAGGAGGTTCCGGCATGAGGAAAAGACAGCGCAAGAAGCTGGAGAAGATGGTCGGCAACACAGAGAGGGTGGTCACGGCACTTGAGGCCGCCTACTCGTCGATCATGACCATATCGCAGGCCCTGCAGACCATGATCCGGGAGATACAGAGCTATCTGACAAGGTTTCCGATGAAGGTCGAGGACTGGGCCACGAACCCGCCACTGCACAACGGGGAGTACATCATCTGGTTCGTGAAGAAAGACCAGGAGACGGAGTCCAGGAAGTACACCTTCGCCGGCGGCAAATGGTACGGCAACCAGGGTGAAGAAATCGACATCCGGAAGTACAAGCCATCGATGTGGATGCTGCTTCCGACTTTCGATCCGGGAGTAATCGAGATCTACAAAAGGAGACAGGAATGAACAACACCAAGATAGATTGGGCTGATATGACGTGGAATCCGCTGACGGGGTGCTATCATGGCTGCACCTACTGTTACGCCCGGAAGATCGCCGAGAGGTTCGCATCCAAGGACCCGATGGCCATGAAGGAGGCGTTCGATCAGGAAGGTTCGACGATGGTGCTTGAGGAGCCGTATGTCTACAACGGGAAGTTCGAGCCGTATCCATACGGATTCATGCCGACCTTCCATCTGAGCAGACTGCATGATCTGGAGAGAGCCAGGGAGCCAAAGCGCGTGTTCGTCTGCAGTATGGCCGACCTCTTCGGGGATTGGGTTCCGGAGTGGATGATTCTGGCGGTGTTCGAGTCCTGCAAGCGCACTCCGCAGCACAAGTACATGTTCTTGACAAAGAATCCGGAGAGGATGCTTGAGATGGCCTACAACGGAGACCTGCCGAAGGAGGACAACTTCTGGTACGGCACATCGGTGCCGACAGGGAACGAGGCGTTCTTCTCGTCGGATGAGCACCATTGCTTCATATCGATGGAACCGCTGCGTGCGGATCCGGGAAGATTTCTGGGCTCAAGGCTTCCCGACTGGGTGATAGTCGGAGCGGAGACCGGCAACCAGATCAGCAAGGTCATGCCGAAGAAGTCGTGGATAGATCACCTGACCGAGAACCTGGGAGACGTTCCGGTCATGATGAAGAACAGCCTGGTCCCGATTGTGGGTGAAGACAATATGAGGCGAGAATGGCCGGAGGAGCTGCGGATATGAGTGGCATACTTATCATGGGAATGGAGATGCCAAAGAGTTGTGAAACTTGCCAACTTGCGACAGTCAGCTATTACAACACATGGTGCCCATTGACGAAGTGTTTTATGAAGAGAGGATATTCGTTCAAAGATTGTCCTCTTGTAGAACTACCACCCCACGGAACGCATAAGAATCCTTGGCACACAGGAACACCGACTGAAGATGGTGATTATCTTGTGAAAATGGATGTCGAGCATAATGTCTATCCGTATTACGTTCTCAAGTGGAACAAGAAGGGCTGGTACAGTCACTATGACATGGACTACCCTGCTTGTCCTCAGCACAGCGTTCTCAAGTGGCAGAAGATAGAGGAGGCAAGCAATGGCGATGGTAATTGATGCTCCGATAGTAAAAAACTGCGGAGACTGTATCGGGTATAACAGATGCAAGGGCTGGACCGATGAGCCTTATTCTTGTCCTGTCATCGGAGAGATACCCGATAAGCATGGAGATCTGATAGACCGTGACAAGTTCCTTGAGAAAGCAAAGGAAAGGATTCTGAGGGTGACAATGACAGACAAAGAGGGCAACGCTATCGCAGTCAAGGAAATCCCATACACTGAGTTGTTTTCTGAGCTTAAGAACGAACCAGTAGTACTTGAGGCAAGCAAATGATAATACTACCTATAAAAAAGAAGTGGTTCGATATGATTCTTTCAGGTGAAAAGAAAGAGGAATATCGGGATATCAAGCCGTTTTATGCAAGACGGATTGGTGAATATCTCAAAGACCGCTACACAAGAGTACACCGAGATTTCAGCACAGATCACCTTGTGGAGGTTCTGTTTAGGAACGGATATTCAAAGGATTCGCCTGAGTTCTGGGCAGAGTGTGAAGTAACTATCGGAACAGGGAAACCCGAATGGGGTGCCGAGGAAGGAAATCTTTACTATGTTCTCACAATAGTCAAAATTACTAACCCACCACCTATCAGATATAGAACCTTTGAACAGCCGACTGTTTTTGACGGCAAATGGGAAGTAACGGAGGCAAGCAAATGACAGAATGGGAATATGGATGTGAGCACTATGAGAAAAAAGATGGACATTACAAAGAAATTGATTGCCCTATGCAAGGGAACTGCCCTGTATATTACAAGGAATTAGGGAAGCAATGTCCAATGAACGCGCATCCGATTGATTATCGGCCCGAAGGATGCCCACTGGAGGCAGGAAGGCTATGCTTCCGGAATGCTTGAAGTGATCCGCGAGCTGGAGAAAAACCGCATCAAGGAAGACATTGTCATAATCAAGAAGGAGATCGAGAACTGTGTCAAACGCAGACAGAATCAGACAGATGGACGATGAGGAGCTTCTGAAGGAACTGCTGTCGCTGATCAGCAGAGAGGTCGCCTGCGCCGACTGCTTCCACAAGACGGGAGAGAAGCGGCTGAGGGTGTGGCTGAGCCTTGAGGTAAAAGAATGAAAAGGATCATGTGGCTTCTATACATGATGGCGGTGTTTGCGACGGGGTGGGCTTTGGACAGGCTCATCAGTCGGATAGAGAATGTTGTGAGGAAGAAGAGGAATGAATGCGAAGGAATACCTGCAGCAGGCACAGAAGATAGACAGGATCGTGAAGTCGAAGCTGGCTCAGATAGAGAGGCTTGAGTCATTGGCAACGTCTGCGACGCAGGTGCTGGACCCGACAGGAAGCCATGCGTCAGCCGACCCGACCAAGGGCTCCAAGCTGGAGAACATGGTCATCAGTATTGTCGACCTGAAGGAACAGGCACAGAAGCAGGCGGCGAAGCTGATGGAGATCCGGAAGGAAATCATGGAAACGCTGAACAAGGTCAGCAACCTCAGCGTGCAGTTCATCCTGGAGGAACGTTACCTTCTGTACAGGAGCTGGGACTCGATAGCCGAGGAGACGGGGTTTTCCAAGAGCTATCTGTTCCACATGCACAGCACGGGTCTACAGCTGGTGGAGAGCATCATCAATCGATGAGGCTCTCTCTTTTTTTGTCCAAAGAGTAGTAAAAAACAGTAAATGATAGCAAATAGCAGTAAATAGCAGTTAATAGCAAAATTGAACAACTTGTGCGCACATGAGTTCTATGCAATAGTTCAGGCTGTACTAATCCAGGTGTCTGATCTTTACTCTCATCTCGAAGTCCGTGTAACAGCGGACTTCAGCTTTTATTGGAGGACCATGCCATACGCGCCGAAGAAACCGTGCAAATATCCGGGATGCAACAAGCTGACCGCCGGGGTGTATTGCCTCGAGCATGCGCGGATTATAAATGCAAGATACAACCATGAGCATCGGGATCCGGAGATCAACGCCAGGTATCAGAACGATGAATGGAGACAGATCCGTGAGGAATATATCGTGGCCTTCCCGTTCTGCCAGATGTGCAGGAAGCATGGAAAGCTGGTCCGAGCCGAGGAAGTGCACCACATAAAGCCGCTGGCTGAAGGCGGGACGAACAACTTCAGCAACCTGATCAGCCTGTGCCACCGCTGCCATGCCAAGATCCATGCAGAGCGAGGCGACGGACTGAACAAGAAAAAGGTCTACACATACGAGAACACATAAGCGCGAGGATCGCCACCACGGCCTTTTATGGCATGGTGGTCTAGTTTGTTGACCGCAGACAGGAAAACGCGTCAGCGGCCTTCCTCGCATGGCTGTGGGCAGACGGGAGGGGGTATCTCAATCTCTACAGGCTCCCGAGGCTATAGCCCGCGCCCAGTCTCGAAAACAAAAATTTGATTTCAAACAGGGGGATAGGCCCCCTAAACACAAGAGGATGGAAAATGGCAAAGGATGGGACGGCCCGTGGTGGGGCCAGAAGCGGGTCCGGCAAGAAGCGCAAGGCACTCGCTGACAAGATTTTAGACGGCCAGAGAGCCGCCAGTCTGCCTCTGCCTGATCTCAAGACCGAGGACAATCTCCAGGGAGAGGACATGCCTCCGGTCAGTGAGTACATGGAGGCGGAACAGCATAACGGAATACCGCTCAAGGCAAAACAGGTCTTCAAGATGACCTGGGAGTTTCTCTGCCGGTGCGGTTGTGAGAACAAGGTGGGCAAGAATGTCATCGAGCATTATGCGATGAACTATGCCAGATGGATCCAGTGCGAGGAAGCAATCAGCCAGTTTGGTTTGCTGGCCAAGCATCCTACGACCGGCGGGGCAATGACATCTCCGTATGTCCAGATGTCCCGGGAGTATTCAAAGCAGGCGAATGTAACCTGGTTCCATATCTCGCAGATTATCCGTGAGAATTCGGAGATCTACGTCGACACCACAAGACAGCAGGCAGACACAATGGAGTTCCTGCTGACACACAACCCGAGGCAGAAGAAGGCATGAAGACTGAATATGTTATGAAAAGCGTAAGCAGCCTCATCCCCTACGAGAACAACCCGAGGGACAATGATGCTGCCGTTGCGGATGTCGCTGAAAGCATCCGACAGTGTACGTATATCGCTCCAATCATCGTGGATGAGAACAATGTCATCCTTGCGGGGCATACAAGGCTCAGGGCTCTGCAGTCCCTGAACATCAACGAATGTGAGGTTCTTGTCGTGAAGGGTCTCTCCGAAGAAAAGAAGCGGAAGTTCCGGCTGTATGACAACAAGACCTCAGAGTTCGCGGAATGGGACGAGAGGAAGCTCATGGAAGAGCTCTCCGATGTTGACTTCCAGGGATATGACTTCGGTCAGCCTGAGAACAAGGAGAAGCTGCCGTCCAACGCCAAGAAGTCCGAGAAAAGCACCAGAGTGTGTCCGTGCTGCGGGGAGGTGTTCGAAGTATGAGAGATCTGAGAACCGTCGGCATTGATTCAATCAAGCCGTATGAAAACAACCCCAGGAAGAACGACAAGGCTGTAGATGCTGTGGCGGAGAGCCTGAGACAGTGCAGCTACATCAATCCCATCATCGTTGATGAGGACATGGTGATCCTTGCCGGAGACACAAGGCTCAAGGCCCTGAAGAAGCTCGGCAAGCAGAAGGTGCAGGTTCTCGTCTGCCAGGGTCTGACCGAGGAGCAGAAGAAGAAGTACAGGTACCTGGACAACAAGACCGGAGAAAAGGCCACGTGGGACCTCATGAAGCTCGAGCATGAGCTGGAGGGATTGGATCTCGGAGGCTTCGACTTCTTTGGCATGGCTACGGATCTGACTGAGAAAGAAGACATCAGGACCGAGATCGATTACCTCGGATCCACGGAAATAGACCCTGAGGATTTTTCAAATGACGAATTCAAATACGTGTGTCCAAAGTGCGGATTCCGGTTCAACTGAGTTTCCGTGGAAATGGACACTAAAAGACCTGGAGCAGAACAGGAAGAACGGCCTGACCGTGTTTTCCTGTTTCAGCTGTGGGGGGGTCTTCGATGGGATACAAGATTGCCGGTTACGATGTGATCGGCAACTGTGAAATCGACCCTTCCATCATGAAGGTATACAAGGCGAACTTCCATCCGAAGTTCAGCTACCTGATGGACATCAGGGACTTCGTAAAGATCGAGGATGAGGACATCCCGGAGGAGCTGAGGAATCTGGATATTCTGGACGGGTCTCCTCCCTGCTCCGTGTTCTCGATGGCGGGGTCAAGACAGGACGGATGGGGAATCGAGAAGAAGTTCCGAGAAGGACAGGCAAAGCAGAGGCTTGACGACCTGTTCTTTCACTTCCTGAATGTGGCCAGACGGCTTCAGCCGAAGGTGGTGATTGCCGAGAACGTGAAGGGTCTGGTCATCGGATCCGCGAAGGGATGGGTCAACCAGATCTTCAAGGATTTCGATGATGCCGGCTATGTGCCGCAGCTGTTCCTGCTGAATTCCGCAGCAATGGGAGTTCCACAGAAGCGCGAGCGTGTGTTCTTCATCGCACACAGGAAAGATCTGGACCTTCCGAAGCTGGTTCTGAATTTCAGCTCGAAGCCGATTCCGTTCAGGGATGTCAGAGAAGATCATGGGCGGTACCTGGGAGACGGCGTGGTTTCCCAGATGCTGATGAAATACAGGAAGCCAACTGACAGAGATCTGTCGGATATAAACAAGCGGGCACGCAAGAAGACGGGAATGTATACCAGTCCCATCTGTCATGACAATGAGCCCGTGCCGACCATAACGTCATCCGGATACATGTTCCGGATGTGCGACGGTCTGCATCTGACGGACAGGGACATCGCCAACTGTCAGACCTTTCCGCAGGACTATGACTATCTCGATCAGGATGTGAAGTATGTATGCGGCATGAGCGTGCCACCTGTCATGATGGCGAGGATTGCTGAACAGGTTCATTATCAATGGCTAAACGACTGAAATATACTCCGACCAAGTTCATGGCCAAGACGAGCACCTACGACAAGGAGTGCGCGGACTATGCGGTCCGGTTCATAGAGAGCCTGTGCCACACCAAGGGAACCTGGGCGGGT
>Ga0265298_10001313_pt1 | contig 36725 bp, 18 predicted proteins | sample AusTroGonzalo_MG_3_FD_193486 | JGI IMG/M metagenome (GOLD analysis project Ga0265298, IMG submission 193486) | Bovine rumen microbial communities from tropical cattle in Woodstock, Queensland, Australia - Gonzalo_01 | ecosystem: Host-associated > Mammals > Digestive system > Stomach > Rumen ...
TAAGTCTTTGAAGAAGGCTTTGGACGATGCAAAGGCAGCCGGCTTTGACGCGACGGCTGACTATGATGCAGTCTATAACGACAAGGCTTCTACTGAGGCTCAGCTGAAGAAAGCTCTTGAAGACCTGAGTGCAGCTGTTGTAGAATGGGGTAAAGGTCATGCTACTTGGGATAAACCTTCTGACATGACCGGTAAGATTGTGAACCCGAACTTCGACAACGCAAGCTATGCTGGCTGGAGCGGAACTGCTCCTAACATGGTTGGTTCTGGCTCTCATGGTCCTGCTAACGTGGCTGAGAAGTGGAACGATACGTTCGATACCTATCAGGAAATCATCGGTCTGCCTGCTGGCGTATATGCTTTGAGTGCACAGACAATGTGGCGTGGTTCTTGGAACGATATGCAGAAAAACATCGGTCCTGCTGCCTTCCTGTATGCAACGGCTGGTGGCATTGAGTCGAAGGTTCCCTTCAACTATGCTTATGGACCTCTGAACACTGAGTCTATGGCAGGTGATACTCCTTGGGGTGTTGGTGCTGGTGAGCAGAGCTATACCGATGAGGAAGCTGGTATTACCTACTACATCCCCAACGATCCTTCTTGCTTCCGTCTCTATGCTGAGAAGGGACTCTATGACACCAAGGTGCTGTTCGTTGTGAACGAAGGCGACACCCTCCGTATCGGTGTGAAGAATCCTGCTAAGCTGGGTGATGCTGATAACTGGACTTGCTTCGATACCTTCAAGCTGACCTTCTACGGCAATGGTGCTGACGCTTGTCAGAACTACGTGAACGAGGCTATGAAGAACTTCGGCGAATATGAGATTGAAGAGGGCACGCTCTACACGGCAGCTTATCTGACAGCTTATGAGCAGGCATACAAGGGCGAGAAGACCGCTACTTCTATGGCTGAGGTTGAGGCCGTTGTCGGTGGCGTTAACAAGGCTAAGGCTGACCTTGACAACAACATCAAGCTTTGGAAGGATTATGTAAAGATCTGCGAAAAAGCAGATAAGATGAGAGTCGATCCGGAATACATGAATATGGAGTCTTACGACTGGTATGATCTCTGCGACTATATCGATGAGGATTATGAGACAATCATTGAAAATGTTGCACTGACCAACGAGCAGCTGGAAGCTGAAATCGCTAAGGTTAACGGTTGGATTACCACTGTTGACGAACAGTCTAAGCAGGAAGTCTATGACGGAAAGGTTATGACCAAGTATATCAAGAATGCAGGCTTCGATGATGATGAAGACATCAACTATGGTGGTGCTGAAGGCTGGACGATTGACCGTATCAGTGGTGGTAACGTAGTTCGTGGACCTCTCGGACAGGGCAATCAGGATATCATGGTGAATGCTTTGGGTGAACAGAATTTCTGCTTCGAGTCTTGGCATTGCCACAAGTGGGACATCTGGCAGGAAATCAAGAATCTGCCTAAGGGTATGTATGAGTTGCAGGTTCAGGGTTACGTACGTTGCGAGGTTGGTGGTTACACTCAGGGCGATGAACTGGGCGACCAATTCCCCTCACCGGTTTACCTCTATATGAACAATGCTATGAGCTCATTCCCCAGTGTTTACTCCGAAATGATTGACGACTCTCACTATGTTGACGGCGCACTGCCTGTGGTTGAAAGTCACTCTTGGAATGGTGCTGTTCCCAACTATCCTAACTCTATGGGTGCTGCCAGCTTGTGTTTCAAGTGGGGTATGTATAAGACCACGGCTTTCGGTCTGATCGCTAAGGAGGGTGACACCTTCCGTATTGGTGTGAAGATGGACAAGGATCAGGATTGGTGGTGTATCTTCGATAACTTCAAGCTGATTTATCGCACGCCTACTGCAGAGCTCGTAAAGCCGTTGCTCGAAGAGGAGTTGGCTAAGATTAATCTCGAACAGCCCATGGGTAAGAACGTCTTTGCTCAGGCTGCTCAGGTGAAGAAGGATGCTGCAGACGCAATCGCTGCAAGTGATGGTCAGAAAATGTTCGACGCTCTGAGCGCTGCTTATGACCTGAGCGCTTCTATCATTGCTTCTTCCAGCTTGTTCAATGATCTGGCTAAGGCTAATGAGTCATTCTATGAGTCTCTGTCAAATTATACAGAAGCCAGCGCCGCTGCTTTGGCAGATGCAGGCACGCTCTATACTACGATTAGCGATGGTATTGAGAATCATGAATATGAGGATGCTGAAGTTGAAGGTCTGCTGAATCAGATTAAGGCAATGAGAACCAAGCTCGCCTTCCCCGAGGGCTGGGAGAATGCAACGGATGCAAAGCCTGCTGAGTGCACGATGGCTATCCAGAGCAACAGCTTCTTCGACGAGTTTAACTATGTGAACACCGCTGAGGGTTGGAAGAACGCAGGTAACCTGGGTAACGACGACGAGCAGAAGGGTGCTCAGGCTATTGAGTTCTGGCAGATTGCCTTCGATATGTCTCAGGACATCATCGGTCTGCCCGAGGGTACTTACATTGTACAGGCTGACGCATGGTGCCGCATCGGTGGCAACGACGAGAACTACACCGCTTGGCAGGCTAATCCCGCCGCTACGATGGCATTCCTCTATGCCGTTGACGGTGACAGCGTTGTCTACTCTACTCCTGTTGCAAACATCATGAAGGCTGGCGATGCTCTGTTCGACGCTACTGGCTATCAGGGCGAGGCTGAATTCACTGTCGAGGATAACACCTATTGGTTGCCGGGTTCACTGGTAAGCGGTAAGGGTATCATGGAGGTGAACGAGGGCGTTTACACCAATAAGGTGGTTGCCAAGGTTAAGGCTGACGGTAAGCTGACCGTTGGTATCAAGAAAGATCAGGAGAAGACCAATAGCTGGGTTGTCTGCGACGACTTCAAGCTCTTCTACTGTGGTAAGGAAAGCTCGCTCACTCCTGACGGCGACGCTTCTGGCATCGACACCATCAACGAGACCGTACAGGTGAAGATTGAGTACTTCACGCTCGACGGCCGCAAGGCTACTCGCGCTCAGAAGGGTATCATGATTCAGAAGATGACGCTCGGCAATGGTGCTACCATCGTCAGAAAGATTCAGAAGTAAATCTTCTCTCTCACAATAAGCCAAGAGGCCTACCCATCTGGGTGGGCCTCTGCTTTTTTCTTCGAACACGGCTCTCACAGATTCCGGTATGAGATAAGTCCCAAAGCTAGCCTACGATGAACGTAAGTCAGCCTACGTCGTCTTTAAGCTAACCTACGTTGTCTTTAAGCTAGCTTACACCCATTTTCTTTTTTTTTTGTCTCATTCAGTTGTTTCGATAACACCTTTTCGTATTTTTTCAAAAAAATCCGTGAAAAATGATACGAGTTATTGAATTTTTGCTTAAATTTGCACACGATTAATCAAGATGACCGCAAACCTAACGGTCGTCGCAAGCGAATATTCGGGAACAAAACAATGATCAGACCTGACAAAAAGACTGGTCTCGCATGAAAGAGAAATGGCTGGTAAGACGGGCTGTGGCCTGCCTGTTGTCGGTGTGTGCATTGTCGAGTTTTTTGAAAAATTGAAGTAATTAACAATAACTAACAAAGCTATGAAACGTAAAACTATCGTGATGCATGGACGTAGGGCGACAAAGGTTGCTCTAGCGCTGCTGATAGGTGCAACGGTGATGCAGTCGTGTAAAGATGACGACATGATTCTCACCGGTCAGCCTGAATGGCTGGGCAACTCTATCTACGAGCGGTTGCAAGAAGAGGGTAATTACACGTACACCCTGCGTCTGATCGATGACTTGGGCGAAAAAGAAGTGCTCAGTCACACAGGTTCGCGAACATTGTTCGCTGCCTCAGACAGCTCCTATGAGGTTTGGTTCAAGAAAAACACTTGGGGGGTTAGAAGCTATGATGACCTCAAAATCTCACAGAAGAAGCTGTTGTTGAAAAACTCAATGATTAACAATGCCTACCTGTTGGAACTGATGTCGAACAAGAAGGCCGATGGTGATGCTGCAACGCCTGAGTGGGGTCGCACCATGCGCCGCGAGACTTCTTCGTCTTATTTCGACTCAGTGTATGTGATGCCTGTCTCGGAAATGCCCCAGACAAAGTATTGGGAGAAGTTCCGTCAGCGCGGTCACAGCATGCCTATCCTGAAGGATGCTACGGAGGCGCCGATGATTCACTTCCTTCCTGCCTACTTGCAGTACAATAAGATCACGGCAGAGGACCTGAACGTGCTGACCAACGGCCGTGCCACCAGTATCAATGAGGCCTGGGTAAACGGTGTGAAGGTAAAGAACTCTGGCGATATCAACTTCAAGAAGATTGACTACGATGTGACCTGTAAGAACGGCTACATCCAGAAAGTGGAAGACGTCATCGAGTCGAGCCCCAACATGGCTGAGATTATCAAGAAGGACACCACGACCCAGATTTGGAGCCATTTGCTCGACCGTTTCTCTGCACCTTATTATTATAAGGAGCTGTCGGATCGCTATAACAGCACCTTCGGCAAAAACGACTCACTGTTCGTGCTGCGCTATGTCAGTAAGAACATGTATAACTGGGCAACAGGAAATAGGGAAGTGGCTGACTATCCCAGCAACAAGATCTACGATCCGAACAATGATCCCGTGGATGCTACTGAGCTGTTGTCGTATGATCCAGGTTGGAACCAGTATATCCTGAACAGCTCGGAGATTGACATGCACGCCGATGCCGGCATGATGATCGTACCTACCGACAAGGCCATGAACGAATGGTGGAACGGTAGCGGCAGGGAGCTGCAGGACGAGTATAAGGACTTGGACTCAGTGCCTACCAATATCATTGCTGAGCTGATCAACGTGAATATGCTGAGCCGCTTCTCCAGCTTCGTGCCATCGAAGTTCGCAAGCGTGCTGAACGATGCCAAGGAGCCCCTCGGCATTAAGAAAGAAGACGTTGTGGGCTGCTACATGGGTTGTAACGGCGTGATATATAAAGTAAATAAGGTGTTCACCCCGGCTCTGTTCTCGTCGGTAGCTTATCCGGCACTGGCTCATGCCTCTGAGATGAACATCGTCTATTATGTCATCGACAACCGTAACTTCAAGCCTTATCTGCTTTCTATGGACTCGAAGTATGCGCTGATCCTGCCGCATAACGATGCCCTGCTGTACTATCTGGATCCCAGCACCTATGGCAAGAGCTATACCGACGAGACGACCGGTGAAGACGTGGAAACTCCCGATATCATCGAGTTTAGCTATAACAACGCCACCAAGCAGGTGAAGGCCGACCGTTATGAAAGCGTCGTTGCAAGCGACGGTAGCATAACGAAGGGTATAAGAAAGCAGTCGAACATCGCTTCCAACGTGATTAATACGCTGTTCGACGGTATGATGGACCAGCTGATTATCGTTATCCCCGACAAGACCAAGACCATCGAGGATTATATCCGTGATGGATACAACTACTTCAAGACCAAGGGTGGTAGCATCATCAAGGCTACGATGGCAGGTGGCAAGCTGTCTTTCCAGGGTGGCTGGCAGATGGAGCATAACACTTCTATCGAGGCAACTGGAGAATATCTCAAGGACAATGGTAAGTCTTACACCGTGAAGTCGCAGACGCCGATGGGCGCTCAGACGAGTGTTTATATGACGCTGCACCAGCATCCCGAGTTCTCGTCGTTCCTGACGATTCTTGAGAATGACTACAACAACGTGCTGGCTCAGAAGCTAAGCAATAAGTATAATGCCGGTCTCGCATCTGCAGGTAGTAAGAACCTGCGTCTGCTCGACAACTATAACTATACGGTTTATGTGCCGACCAATGCTGCTATTACAGCGTTGCAGAATGATAGCATCCTGCCTACCGAGGCTGAGTTGGATCGCGGCGACTTTGACACCAAGACTGGCGCCGACCCCGTGCTCGACAGCATCTGTAAGGCTGAGAAGTGGTATGAGCTGAAGGCTGTCAAGACTGCTACCGACTCGCTGAATCTGCGTAAGACGGTGGCTGAAACCCTCACCACGATTGTTTCTGACTTTGTGCGTTATCACGTGCAAGACCACTCGCTGGCAATTGGTATGCCTAAGGAAGTGGGTTCCGACGGTCAGTATGAGAGTATGAAACGTAACCTGGAGACGGGTCGATTCTTCCCGATCAAGGTTGACTATGATGCAACCAGCATGACGGTGACCGATGCAACGGATCATGCCAGCCATGTGGTGAAGGACAACGGCCTCTACAACCTGATTTGCCGTGAGTACTGGTTCGAGGGTACGGGCAATGCTGCCCGCCTGTTCATGGCCAGTGACGTCGTGGTACACCAGATTGACGGCGTGCTGAAGTACGAGAACCTGAGAAAATGGCGTGATATCGTGAAAGAAGCACTAACTAAGTAAGAGAGGAGGACTAATCGTATGAGTAAAATACTTAAATCTGTTTTGTTTATGTTGGCGCTTCTGTTCTCGACGACCATGAGCGCACAGAACATAACTTCGGTACACGGTACGCTGAGCGACGATATGGGCCCACTGATGGGTGCTACCGTCTGTGAGGTGGATGCCACTGGACGTATCATCGAGTCGGCTGTTACCGACCTGAATGGTAACTTCACGATGAAGATTCGTAACCCGAAGGATAAGATCCGCTTCAGCTATGTAGGCTTGAAGACCGTGACGATGGCTATCAACAAGACCACTTATAACCTCATGCTGAAGTCGGCTACCAAGCTCGACGAGGTGGTGGTGAAATCAAAGAAACGTGCTACGGGTAACGGTCTGCCTATTCCTGAGCGCGAGCTGTCAAGTGCTACACAGACCATCTCGATGAAAGAGTTCGAAGGTCTGGGTATCACCTCGGTTGATGAGGCCCTGCAGGGCCGTATCGCAGGTCTGGATATTATTGGTAACTCGGGTAACCTGGGTTCTGGTTCAACCATGCGTCTGCGTGGTGCCTCTTCTATCTCGAGCCTGACCGATTCGAACCCCCTGATTGTGGTCGATGGTAACATTCGTGAGGTGAACCTTGACAACTTCGATATGGCAGGTGCCAACGACGAGAAATTTGCCGAACTGCTGAATATCAACCCTGAGGATATCGCCTCAATCACCGTGCTGAAGGATGCTGCCGCAACGGCTGTTTACGGTTCGCAAGGTGGTAACGGTGTAATCGAGCTGACTACCAAGCGTGGTGTGCGCGGCAAACCCCGTGTGACCTATTCACTGAAGTTGACGGGTACCTACCAGCCGAAGGGCTATGACCTGCTGAGTGGTGACGACTACACCATGATGCTGAAGGAGGCCTACTTCAACCCCCGTCAGAATGATAATGCTTCAGACAAGAGTGCCATTCCTGAGATCAACTATCTGGACAACACCGATGGCTGGTCAGAGTGGCGTCAGTATCGTGACAATACCGACTGGCGTGACGCCGTCACTCAGTGGGGTCTCCGCCAGAACCACTATGCAACCATCAGTGGTGGTGGTGAGAAAGCCTCGTTCCGTATCGGTGCCGGTTACGACCATGAGACGGGTACCATGATCAAGCAGGTGCTGAACCGTTTCTCAACGCGTGTGAACCTTGACTATAACGTCTCACAGCGTATCCGCGTCAGCACAAACTTCTCGTTGACCTATACGAAGAACGACCAGAACTCTGACGACCTGTTGGCTATCGCCCTGAAGAAGATGCCTAACATGAGCATCTACGAGAAGAACCCCCTCACGGGCGAGGACACCGATAAGTATTACAACATGCTGCAAAGCGGTCCTTACAGAGGATCTGAGGTGTTCAAGGACGACCAGCGTACTTACGTGAACCCCGTGGCTTCAGCTAACCTGGCTCAGAAGTCTCACCGCAGCTACGATATGAACCCCGAGTTGATTATCAACTACAACCTGCTGGGTCTCGACGACGAGCACTGGCAGTTGAACTATCGCGGTTCGGTCTACATGAACATCAACAACCACTATAACGACTCGTTCTATCCGCAGGAGCTGCTTTCAAAGAACTGGGAGGACAAGGTGAACACCTCAGCTTCAAGTTCGTCGAAGAGCGTCTCGTTCAACACGAAGCAGACGCTGACCTTGATTCCTGCCTTCAAGAACAAGGATCACTCACTGATGGTGATGGGACGCTTTGAGTTGACTTCAGGTTCCAGCAGCTCGCAGTCGACCGACGGCTACGGACTGCCTTCGACCAATGGAAACATCGTTAGCCCCTCAGCCGGTGGTTTGATTAACGGCATGAGCTCTGGCTACAGCCAGTGGCGTTCTATGTACTACACTTTCTCTGGACACTATGCTTACAAAGGCCGCTACGTGCTCGACGCTACGCTGCGTGTTGACGGTACGACCAAGTTCGGCCCGGGCAACCGCTGGGGTTACTTCCCCTCATTGTCAGCCAAGTGGATCATCAGTGATGAGAAATGGATGGAGTGGGCTAAGCCTACGCTCTCTATGTTGGCTATCCGTCCCTCTTGGGGTCGTGTAGGTAACCAACCCGGTTCGAACTATCTGTTCACTTCGAAGTACGGCTCTACCTCGCGTTATATCGACATGGCTGCCATGAAGCCCTTGAACATTCGTCTGACCGACCTGAAGTGGCAGATGGTGACCAGCTATAACATCGGTCTTGATATCCACTTCTTCAACGAGAAGCTGAATCTGACCGTGGAGGGCTACCAGTCGACAACCACCGACATGCTGATGGGTGGCTTCCGTATTCCTTCAAATACTGGTTTCACCACCGTTCCTTATCACAATGATGGTAAGATGCGCAACACGGGTTGGGAGTTCCATATCAACACCAACCAGCTCATCAAGGCCGGCAAGTTCTCGATGGATATGAACGTGAACTTCGGTAACAACCGAAACGAGATCCTGGAAATGGACCCCTATATCCTGGAAAACAAGAACAGCATCTATGGCTATGCCAACGGTGAGCACCTGCGCCGCGTGCAGTTGCACAACCCGTTCGGTGCCATCTACGGTTTCAAGTACCTGGGTGTCTACCAGTACAACTACACCACGATCAAGAATGCAGTGGAAGGCATGACCAAGGATCAGATCTATGCTTGGTGGGAGAACTTTACCGCACAGGGCAAGACCGCTCCTGTGGCAGTGGATGAAAAGGGTAGGATTGTTCTCGAAGGCAATAACGTGCCGAAGCGTATGATGTATGACTATCGTTCGGACGATACGGGTCATGACGGCTCTTATCCCGGCTTCAACGGTGGTGATGCCATCTACGAAGACCTGAACCATGACGGTCAGATCAACGCCCTTGATATCACCTACTTAGGTTCTTCACTGCCTAAGCTGACTGGTGGTTTCGGCTTCAACTTCACCTATGGAGACTGGCGCCTGTCAACCCAGTTCACCTATCGTGTGGGTAACAAGATTATCAACAAGGCCCGTCTGAGCGCTGAGTCAATGACCGGCAACGACAACCAGTCGCAGGCTGTGAACTACCGCTGGCGTCAGGAGGGTGACGTGACCGTGATTCCGCGTGCTATGCACGGCTCGACCAGTAACTACAATACGCTGATTAGTGACCGCTTCGTTGAGGATGGTAGCTATCTGCGTATGAGCTATGTTCAGCTGAACTATACGATCAAGAAGAAGTATCTGACATGGATTGGCTTGAACCGTCTGTCGTTCTACGCCAGTGCCAACAACCCCTTCGTCTTGACGAAGTACTCCGGTGTTGACCCCGATATCGCCTTCGGCGGTGAGGATCCAGCCATTGACTGGGCACAGACACCTCGCTCACGTTCATATACATTCGGTGTTACTGTTGACTTCTAACGTAGATTGAGAATTGAAGATTGATAATTGAAAATTTGAAGATTATGAAAAAGAATTATTATAAAATAATCTGCGCAATCTGCGTAATATCTGGTTTCACGTCGTGTAGCGACTTCCTCGATATCAAGCCGCAAAGCGAGATTATCTTGGAGGATTTCTGGAATGAAAAGGCCGACGTGGACAACGTGGTGGCAGGCTGCTACTCAGCCCTGCAGGACGATGGCGTGCGCCGCCGCATGATGATCTGGGGCGAGGCACGCAGTGAGAATGTGATGGCTAATCCAAGCACCATCAATGGTGACGTTAACCTCTATAACATTCTGAAAGAGAATATCACGGCTATGAACGACTACACCAAATGGGAAGGATTCTACGACGTGATCAACCGATGCAACACGGTGCTGAAGTATGCGCCCGATGTGGCTGCAAAGGATCCGGCCTATACGCCTGGTGACTTGAACGCAACCATCGCTGAGGTAACGGCATTGCGTTCGCTGTGCTATTTCTATCTGATTCGCACTTTCCGCGACGTTCCTTTCTCGCGTGAGGCTTTCACGGACGACGATCAGAAGATGGATCTTCCGGCTACACCGTTCAATGAAGTGCTGGATAACCTGATTACTGACCTGGAGGGTGTCAAGGACGGTGCTGTCAAGCGCTATCCTGAAGACAAGCGCAGCTACCAGACTGGACGTATCACTCAGGATGCAATCCACGCTATGCTGTGCGAGATGTATCTCTGGAAAGGTGACTATGACAACAGCATCCGCTATGCGGATCTCGTCATCCAGTCGAAGCAGGAGTTAGAAGAGGAGAGAGAGAAGAAGCAGAAGTACTCTGCCGAGACCAAGGCTGCTATGAAGCAGCGCGTTGGCGACTATCCGCTGGTTTGCGACAACCTGACGGGTACAACCTATGGCAGTGCCTATACCGAAATCTTTGTGGAAGGTGCCAGTAAGGAGACCATCTTCGAGCTCTGCTATGATATTGATCGCGCTGGTAACGGTATGACTGCTAACTCTGCCGTGTCTGCACTTTACGGAGGATCTAATAACGGTGGCCTGCTGGTTGGCTCAAAATACCTGAAAGAGGATATTGAAGCCACTTCGCAGAGAAAGGTTTTCGAGGACGCAAACAAGAAGTTGGATGTACGTATGTATATCAACTGCGATGGTACGCGTGACGCTCCAACCATTGAAAAGTTGGCTGTTCAAAGAATCTCTATCAACGGTGCATCGGCTTCGCCCACGATGACAAGTTCTTCGATGTATCCTCAGAACAACAATAGCAGCCAGTGGATTATCTATCGCCTGCCCGATATTATGCTGATGAAAGCAGAGGCACTTTGCGAGAAGATGAGGGAGAAGACCAAGGAGACCACACAAGAGGAGGACTCTTTGATCGATGCCTACAACGCACCGCTGCGTGACAAAGCTTTCGAATTGGTCAAGGTGATCAACAACCGTTCTCTCTGCAAGAAAGAGCTGACGTCAGCTCCTGAGGTTCTTGATCCTGCAAACTACGCAACAAAGACGTCGATAACCGAACTGGTCAAGCGTGAGCGTCAGCGTGAATTGATGTTCGAAGGCAAGCGTTGGTATGACTTGGTACGCTATTCTATGCGTTCGAACGACACCCAGCCTATTATTACGGCTGCGAATGAGCGCGAAGACGTGAACAAGGGCTTCGTTCAGAATTTCTTCAAGAAGATGGACGCCATATTCTGGCCCTATAATATTGATGAAATGAAGGTGAACCGTAATCTGGTTCCCAACCCTGCATTCGGCAGTGGAGAGAACTCCAGCTACGAGAAAACGAATTAATACATAACGCTTAAACGAAGAGATTATGAATATCAATAAAAATATTAAAGTAGCTTTGATGGCTCTGGCGGCCTGCTTGGCAACCGGGCCGTTCACCAGTTGCTCCGACGAGCCGGATAGCGAGTATTTCTATACCTTTACCGGTGAAATGCTGAGCGACTACATTAGCAATCGTAAGCAGTATAGCGAGTTTAAGACCATCGTAGAGAGGGCAGAGCTGATGGATTTGCTGTCAACCTACGGACGATACACGTGCTTCCTGCCCGACAACAACGCTGTGGATGCATATCTGCAGAAACGCGGACTGAGTAGTGTTGCTGAGCTGACCGATGCCGACTGCGATACAATCGCTCGTACTCACTTGGTTCAGAACATGTATTCTACGTTCGAGATGAATACCGACTTCCTTCCCACCTATAACCTGCAGGGCCGTTACCTGGCTACTAAGGCTATCGAGGATGACAAAGGCAATGCCGTGATTCAGATTGAGGGTACGGCATACATCATCTTTAGCGACACCTTGGAGAATGGTGAGATTATTCACCAGAACGACTCGGTAGAGAATGGTATCGTTCAGCCTGTCAATATGGTGATTGAGAAGTCTAACTGCTATATCGCTGATATCCTGCGAGACAACGACAAGATTCACCTCTTCTACCTGGCACTTGCCAAAACGGGTGTGCGTCAGGAGATTGAGTTGATTGAGGACGTGACCTACTCGAAGAACCAGCCGAAGTACAGATATCGTTCGCACACTCACTCTGAGGTGGGTTGGGTGCCCGATAGAAAGAAATATGGTTTCACGGCTTTCGTAGAGCCTGACTCTATCTATCTGCAGAAGTTTGAGGAGTATGGTATTACCATTAGCAATAAGGATACGTTGCGTGCCCTCTACGACCTGGCGGCTAAGATCTACTATCCCGTCTATGGTTCGCCTGAGACTTTCAACGACGCAGTCAAGGATGGTTGGAAGTTTGAGAACCTGACCGACAGCATCAACCCGTTGAAGCGCTTCATCCAGTATCATATCATGAACCGCTATGTGCCGGGTGCTGACAAGTTGTTTGCCATGCAGATTCCTGAGCACGGTAAGTATCCCTTCGGTTTTGATGGTTCACTGGTGAATCCTACCGAATGGTACACGACCCTGCTGCCTCACACCATGCTGAAGGTGTCGATGCTGACTATGAACAAGGATGAGCAGGGACGCGACTGCCGTGGTAACGACCGCGACAAGGTGAAGCGTCACTTCATCAACCGTCGCTATGGTGAGACCTCTGACTATCAGATTCGCGGTGCGTTGATCGACAATAACGTGGAAGCTGATTATCAGCATGACGCCGTGAACGGTCACTACTTCTATGTTGACGACCTGATCAAGTTCGACGAGGACGTCATCAACAAGGTGCAGAACATGCGTATCCGCATGGACTTCTCTACCGTGTTCCCCGAGGTGATGACCAACGACATGCGTGACGAGGGTAACTACCTGGGCGATGATCCCGATAATACCCCTGACGATAGCAATGACCCGAAGAACGGTAAGAACCGTTACTTCCCCGACGGCTATCTGGATGGTGTGACCGTCAACAACGACGGACACCTGGTGCTGCGTCGCCCCCACCTCTATTACTGGTCTTGGCAGGGTGATGAGTGGAACCTGTTTGGTGACTATGATATGACCTTCCGTATTCCGCCTGTGCCGTTCAGCGGTGAATGGCAGCTGCGTCTGGGATTCTGCTCTATTCCTACCCGTGGCGTCATGCAGGTGTATTTCGATGGCGTGCCCCAGGGTATTCCTTTGGACATGACGAAGGACCTCAATACGGAGATGTACGTGGGTGACCGTTATCTGAACTACGACAACTACATGAAGCTGACCGATGAAGAGAAGGCCGAGTACCAGAAGATTCTGAAGAACCTGGGTGCCTATGATGACGGTCGCAGCCAGTGGATCGGTCAGAAAGACCACCCGCTCGGCAATGCATCAGGTATGTACCGTCGTATCGTCTGCCAGACTTACATTGATGCCACCAAGGATCACTTCGTGCGCTTCCGCGTGGCCAGCGATGGTAAGGGTAACAATAACGAGTTTATGTTCGACTTCTGGGAGATGGTTCCAAAGTCAGTCTTTGCTGTAGACGGCGATGACGCTATGGAAGATGACCTGTAAATAAAAAACCTATTAACAGACCACAGAATATGAATATTACAAGTAATATAAACAATAAGGTGTTAGGGCTTGCATTGGCGGCCCTCACCTTCACCGCCTGTACCGATACCTGGGATGACCACTATGACAGCCTGGGCGATTCGTCTACTGGCGTGCATGAGGGTTCGCTGTGGCAGGCTATCTCCAGCGATCCCCAATTCAGCAATTTTGCCCGTGTGTTGGAGGAGTGCAACTACAAGTCAGCACTCAACGGAAGTCAGGTGTTCACTGTCTTCGCTCCTACCAATGATAAGTTCTCTGCTGCTGAGGCTGATCAGCTGATTGCAGAATACAAGGCACAGGCCGATAGTGTGCTGCAGGAGAACAATACGGTGGTCAAGGAGTTCATCCAGAACCACATGGCACTTTATAACCATTCGTTCTCAGACCTGCGTACCGACACGCTGGTGCTGATGAATGGTAAGTATGCCGTGCTGGACAAGGACATGACCCTCAATGGTGTAAAGATTGACAAAGTGAACCAGCTCTATGCTAATGGCGTCCTTTACACATTGAACGACCAGATGAAATACCTGCCCAACGTCTTTGAGGCTTTCCGAAAAGACCATGACTATGACAGCATTTATAGTTTCCTCTACAACAATCACTACTACTATCGGGAGTTCATTCCTTCACAGAGTGTGCCGGGTAGTATTGTCAATGGTAAAACGCAGTATCTGGACTCAGTGTTCGCTCAGCGCAATGAGCTGTTCTCATACTTAGGATATATCAACTCTGAGGATAGTAACTATATCATGGTTGCTCCGACGAACGAGGTTTGGAAGAATCTGATTGAGGAGTATCAGTCTTACTTCGATTATCCTGACAAGTATGAGGAGCGCGACTCGATGGGGTACACGATGAGCCGTTTGGCTATTGTTACGGGTACAACGTTCAGCCGCACGTTCAACTCTGATAATGCTTTGAAAGACTCAGCCATGTCTGTCGGCTGTATCAGGAACTATACGGAACGTATCGCCGTCTGGGGTTTACCTTTCGAGTATTATCAGTACTTCAAGCCGTTGGATCCCAAGGGCGCGCTGAACCAGACTGAGATCATGACGTGCAGTAATGGTGAAGTGCGCAAGGCCACGGAATGGAACATTGACAAGCGGATGGCGTTCCACACTTATATCATCTCAGATGCATACGATTTGAAAGAAGTCAGTAAGACAAAGGAGGAATCCAAGCCAGACTCTGTACCTACTGTCAGTACCCTCAGTGTGGAGGTGCCTACCTATAACAAGGCTTTCTACGGCAGGGTATGGGGTAACGAGTTTTTGGAGTTTATCCCGAACTATCCTGCGTTGAACAACTCTGTCACCTATACTTTGTCAAACGTGCTCTCGAACATTGGTTATGACATTTATCTGGTGACGGTTCCTGCCCTGGCTAAGGATACGCTGGCTTCTTCAGACGATCGCCTGCCGACGCTGCTGAAGTGTACCCTGACGGCTCCCGGCATGCCGGAGACGGTCATGGGCAACGAGAACGATCCTCGCTATTCTTCGTCAAACAAGACGTTCATGACGACGCCCGACAGCATCGACTACTTCTTGTTGGCTGAAGACTTCAAGTTCCCCAAGTGTACCTATGGTATTGCTGATGAGAGCTTCCAGGCTTTGTTGAAGATTGAAACGAAGGTGAGCAGTTCTCAGTTAAGAAAGAAGACGCACACCCGTACAATGCGTATCAATTGTGTGCTGCTGGTACCTCACGGATCGCTGGAGGTGGTCGATGCATTACCTGCTGAGCTTCCTGCAAGTTTTGCAAATAAGCCAGGTATCATGATGTACCCTCACGGTAAGTATGATGATAGAGCCTACAAGGGTTGGTACATGCTCCGTTAATGTTCCATGACTTAAATAAAGAAAGAACGATATGAAACGATATATCTTATTTGGTTTTTCGCTGCTGATGGCTTTCCCTCTCAGTGTGGTAGCTCAAGATGACAACGACGACGAGGAGGAGGCTGTTCAGGTCAAGCGTGTAGTGAGAGTACAGAAGCATTACGAAACCCGTACTATCAAGGGCTTCGTGTTCGATGCTGCTACCCACGAACCTATCTCGGGTGCCATTGTGCGTGCTGCCGAGATTGACGGCTATAGTGTCCTGACCGACGACGACGGTTCTTACCAGCTGAAGTTGCCCCTCTTCACAACGGCTGTCTACGTGTCTTCACCCGACCACAATCCTGTCAAACTGGGATTGGCGTCTACAGAAAAACAGAAGAAAGTGGAACTCTATTCTTCCACCTTCTCACCGGAGTATGGTCAGCAGACCAATGTACGCGCTGACTATCAGGCTACTGACTTCCAGTACACCAATGCCATCAACATCAAGGAGGAAATCCAGAAGCAGTTGGGTGGACAGGTGTACACGATCAATCGCAACGGTACGCCGGGCGTAGGTAGCGTGATGTTTGTTCAGGGTCTGAACTCACTGAATGTGAATGCACAGCCGCTGATTGTCATTGACGACGTGATCATTGACCAGCAGTATAGCCGCTCAGTCTTGCACGAGGGCTTCTATAACGATGTGCTGTCAAACCTGAACCCCGCCGATATCGAGAAGGTGACGGTGATGCGCAACGGTACGGCTCTCTACGGCTCTAAGGGCGCCAATGGCGTGATTCTGATCCAGACGCGCCGCAACAAGTCGATGGCTACCCGTATCACGGCTAACATCTCGGCTGGTGTGGTGCTGGAACCCCACTATATCTCGGTGATGGATGCTGGTGAGTATCGCAGCTATGCTTCTGAAATGCTGAAGTCTACCAACACCACGCTCCGTGAGTTCAAGTTCCTCAAGGAGTTCGACCAGAAGGGTCAGAAGTACTACTACTATGACCAGTATCATCAGAACACCGACTGGAAGGACTATGTCTACCACACGGCAATGACCCAGAACTATGGTATCAACGTCGAGGGTGGTGACGATGTGGCTAACTACAACCTCTCGGTAGGCTACACCACGGCACAGAGCACGCTGGAGTACAACGATATGGACCGCCTGAACGTTCGCTTCAATACTGATATTGAGCTGAGCCAGAAGTTGAAGGTGCGTTTCGATGCTTCGTTTGCCAACCAGACACGTAACATCCGTAACGATGGTGCGCCTGAGACCTACGATGAGGGTACGCCTACTTCACCTGCTTTCCTGGCTTATGTGAAGAGCCCCTTCATGAGTCCTTATAGCTATGGTCATGATGAGACAGGAGCTGGCCGCTTCTCGTCTGAGCACTTCGACATTGACGAGGAGTCTTACCTCACCGAGGCACTCTCTGGTTACAACAACTACAACTGGCAATTGGGTAACCCCGCCGCTATCAATGACTATGCCGAGGCTGAGACGAAGAACCGCTTCGAAACCTCTATGTTGAACCTGACGGTCACCCCGAAGTACAATATCAACAGGAACCTCTTCGTGAGCGAGCACTTCAGTTACAACCTGGTGAACACCAACGAACAGTTCTATATCCCCATCAATGGTACACCGAGCTACTACGTGTCAAGTCTGGGTGGCTATCGTGACAATGAGGTTCGTTCGCTGGCTTCCAAGCAGAACTCTGTGATGAGCGATACCCGTATCGATTGGCATAACCGTTTCGATGCCCACTCTCTGCACATCTTCGGTGGCGCCCGCATCAACTGGGAAAGCTTCACGACCACTTCGCAGGTGGGTTACAATACGGGTTCGGATAAGACCCCGTTCATGAGTGGTTCACTGCAGAACAAGGACGTAGTAGGACAGAACGAGAACTGGAACTCACTGTCGTGGTATGCACAGGCCGAATATAACTATATGGGCAGATATTATCTGCAGGCCAATGTCTCAATCGACGGTTCGTCTCGCTTCGGACAGGATGGTGGTGACTTCCGCCTGTTCAAGGCTGCATGGGGCATCTTCCCCGGCGTGCAGGCTTCTTGGGTGCTGACCAATGAGCCTTGGATGGCTAAGGTCAATGGTATTGACTACCTGCGTCTGGGCGTTGGTTACGACATCAGCGGTAACGACGACATTAATTATTATGCTGCACGTTCTTACTTCCGTGCATCTCAGTTCTTGCAGACCATCGCGGGTCTCTCGTTCGATGGTATCGGCAATACGAAAATTAAGTGGGAGACGACACGTCGCCTGAACGCCAGCTTGGAGGGTAGCTTTATGAACAACCGTCTGAGCCTGGGTGTGAACTACTTCCGCTCTACGACCGTAAACCTGCTCACGCTTCAGCAGTTAGGTTTCCTCAGCGGTCTGAGCGAGAACTGGTCTAATGGTGGCAAACTGCAGAACGAAGGCTTCGACGTGAACTTCACCGCCAAGGTGCTCGCTTTGAAGGACTGGCAGTGGCAAGTTGGCGCCAGTGTAGGACACTACAAGAACAAGATTACCGAGCTGCCCGACAACAAGCAGTATATCGACAATTCGATCTATGGTGCTACCATCCGTACGCAGGTGGGTCAGTCAGCTAATCAGTTCTATGGCTACAAGTCGCTCGGCGTATTCAGCACGACTGCTGAAGCACAGGCAGCCTCTGCCCATGCAGCAGGTCAGGCTACTTATGATCCGAAGGGCCTGTATTTCCTCGGCGAAAATGGTGTAGACCATGTTTACTTTGAGGCTGGTGACGTACACTTTGCCGACCTGAATGGCGATGGTATGATTACCGAGGCCGACCAGACCATCATTGGCGACCCGAATCCTGACATCTATGGTAACATCTTCACTTCTCTTTCATGGAAGCGTCTGAAGCTGGATGTCTGCTTCAACTATTCACTCGGCAACGACGTCTACAACTACATGCGCTCGCAGTTAGAGGGCGGTTCACGTTTCATGAACCAGACCACAGCTCTGCTGCGCCGCTGGCAGGTGGAAGGCCAGGTCACGGATGTGCCTCGTATCACCTTCCAGGATCCCCTCGGCAACTCGCGCTTCAGCGACCGTTGGATTGAAGACGGCTCGTATCTGCGTCTGAAGACCGTTACCTTGAGCTACAACCTCCCGCTGAAGTCAGAGTACATTCAGGGCTTGCAGTTCTGGGTGCAGGGAAACAACCTGCTCACCTTTACCAAGTACCTGGGCAGCGATCCTGAGTTCACCATGACGTCAAGCGTCATCGGTCAGGGTATCGACCTGGGCCGTCTGGGACAGAGCCGCAGCTTCGTAGCAGGTGTGAAGATTAACCTCTAATCATGGTTTGAGAATTGAGATTTAACAAAGAAAATTGAACATTATGATGAGTTTCAAGAATATATATCGTAAAGGGGCTGGTTCTGTGTGCTGCGGCATTGCCGCAGCCCTCATGGCCCTTCCTGTGCTCACCTCCTGCGAGGACTTCTTTAATCAGGAGAGTGACGATGTGCTCTATGCCGACCAGGACCATCTGAACAATGCTGAGGACTCTATCTACTCAGTGATCGGTGTGATGACTAAGTTGCAGTCCATTGCCGACCGTACCATCCTTCTGGGTGAGCTTCGTGGCGATTTGGTCAAGCTCACTGAGGTGGCAAGCAACGATCTGCGTGAGATTGCCAACTTCAATGTGAGCGATGACAATGCTTACAATAATCCCAGTGATTATTACGCGGTCATCAACAACTGTAACTACTACATCGCCAAGGCTGACACCGCATTGCGTAGCAACCGTGATGAGCTGATCTTCATGAAGGAGTTTGCCGCCATCAAGGCTATCCGCGCATGGACCTATCTGCAGCTGGCTATTAACTATGGTAAGGTGCCCTTCTACACGGAGCCCCTGCTCTCGAAAGAGGCTGCCGAGGCTGCCGAGGATCCCAGCAAAAAGCGCGATATCACCTATATCTGCGACTATTTCATCAACGATCTGGCTTCGCTTCCCGAGATCTATAATAGGGAGTATCCGTCTTATCGTACCATCCGTGGCGTGGAGTCGCAGTTGCTCTATTTCCCGCTGGACATCGTGCGTGGTGACCTCTATTTGTGGAAGGCCGCATTTAGCAATGACCCGAACGACTACAAGAAGGCTGCTGAGCACTACTATAAGTACATCAGCGAGCGCAATGGTACCAACTCTGCCTATCCGATGACGATGGAGGACCGTTGCTATTGGAGACCGGGTACTGCTACTTGGCTGAGCCCGAGCGGTATGATCTTCCCCGTTTCGGAGTATTTTGACGACGATTCAGAGATGATCACGATGATTGCTGGTGACTCTATTCGTGCTGAAGGTCACTATAGCGAACTGCGTAACCTCTTCACTTCGCGTGAGGAGAACGACTACAAGGTAAGCATTAATCCTTCACGTCGTCTGATTGATATCTCGGCTGCACAGAGCAACTGCGTGCTTTCTTCCAACGGTACCAGCATGAGCTATGCTCCCAAGGGATTGACTGATTACATGTCGGGAGACCTTCGCTTGCAGGATTACTATCGTGAGTCCTATACGAGAGACCGTGCCACGGGCAATCGTATCGAGACGCAGTATGTCTATAAGTACTCTTCTCAGCGCAATGTCCATATCTACCGCCGTACGATGGTTTATCTGCGTCTGGCTGAGGCCCTGAACGCTGCTGGCTATCCGCGCATGGCATTTGAGATCCTGTCTGAGGGTCTCAGCAATGAGGTGATCGATACAAAAGTCATCCACTATGCCGATTCTGCCAAGACGCTGGCCGTCTCGCTGGCCGACTCTGCTTTCCTGGCTAAGTTCGACTTCTCTGACGTGCGATATGGCATCATCGATGCAATGGAGTATGCAACAGGTATAATCAGTGACCAGACGCACAACATGATCGGTATTCATGCCCGTGGTTGTGGTTACACACCGATGGATACAACCTACGTGCTTCCATACGACACCGTGGTGGAGCTTGACGCAACAAAGCGTGCCCAGATTATCAAGGATCAGCAGGAGTATGTAGATGGTCTGATTCTGACCGAGTCGGCACTGGAGTTCGCTTTCGAGGGTACTCGCTACTACGACATTATGCGCTATGCCCTGCGTACCAAGAGCCCCGAAGCTACCATGCAGAAGATTATCGGCATCCGCAAAGGCGAGAATGACCCCGAGAATATTCCTGCATTGGCCAACCGGAACACTTGGTTCCTCAAGTGGAAGGATAAGTTAGGAATGTAAAATTCTCCTATACAAAAAGACGACCGCAGATTCTCTGAATTTTGCGGTCGTTTTTTCTGCCTAAAAAGTTGGCTCGAGCCAAATCGTCAATTAGCTCGAGCCAAACGATGATTTGGCTCGAGCCAAGTGATTTGGGGGCTAAAGTGAAAAAAAGCGGGTTGTTTTGTCAGCGTATCATTTTTTTTTAGTACTTTTGCACAAAATAAACGATTGAACATACAAACATGACACAAGAAGAGAAGACGTTGATAGAAGGGCGGATTGTCGATGTACTGAAAACGGTCTATGACCCGGAGATTCCCGTAGACATCTATGAGCTGGGCATGATCTATAAGATCGAGGTCAAGGACGATGCAACCGTTGATATCGACATGACATTTACAGCTCCGAATTGTCCTGCTGCTGACTTCATCCTTGAGGATGTGCGTACCAAAGTCGAGAGTGTGGAAGGCGTCAGCACAGCCAATATCAATCTCGTGTTTGAGCCCGCCTGGGATCAGAGCATGATGAGTGAGGAAGCCAGGCTCGAGTTGGGATTCGACTGATCTGTTACTGATTCAAATAGCCCAAGTAACCACCTCTTATTTCTCACCTCTCAGTTATGAAGAATATATATTTTTTGTCTGACGCCCATTTGGGATCACTGGCTATTGAACACCGGCGCATGCAAGAGAGAAGGCTGGTGCGATTCCTTGACAGTATCAAGGAAAAGGCTGCTGCCGTCTATCTGCTGGGCGATATGTTCGATTTCTGGTATGAGTATCGCTATGTCGTGCCCAAAGGCTTTACCCGTTTCTTGGGAAAATTGTCGGAACTGACCGACATGGGTATTGAGGTCCATTACTTCACCGGTAATCATGACATCTGGGCCTACTCGTATCTGGCAGAGGAGTGTGGGGTCATCCTGCACAAGAAGCCGTTGACTGTAGAACTCTATGGCAAGATCTTCTTTCTGGCCCACGGCGATGGGTTAGGCGATCCGAACCGTAGTTTCAAAGCTATCAGGTACATCTTCCATAACCGTTTCTGTCAGGTGCTATTTTCTGCCCTTCATCCTCGTTGGGGCATGTGGTTCGGACTCAATTGGGCTAAGCACTCGCGCATGAAGCGTCCTAACGGAGAGGAACCGCCTTATATGGGCGAAGATCGCGAGCACCTCGTGCTCTACACGAAGCATTATATACAGTATCATTCCAACGTAGATTATTTTATCTATGGCCATCGCCACATTGAGGTGGACAAACAGCTGACCAAAAAGGCACGCATGATCATCCTGGGCGATTGGATCAACCAGTTCAGCTACGTCGTTTGGGATGGCAACCATCTCCACATGTCACAATATATTGAGGGGGAAAGCCGACCATAAGTTTTCGCAGCGCCCGACATTTGGTCGCTTGCTACCATTGGGACGTAAGAAATCACAGAAACTGCAAATTTTAAAAACGAATACGAAAAACGTTTGAACAATATTTGAATAGACGCAAAATATGAAGAAACTTATTCTTTCTTTAGTGGCGTGTCTCGCCACGTTGAGTGCCCATGCCGACGAGGGTATGTGGACGCTTTACAACCTGCCGCAGGCAGTTTATGAGACGATGAAGACCGAGGGCTATCAACTGCCCTACGAGAAACTGTATCATGCCGACGATGCCATCATGAAGGCCGTGGTCAATTTCTCTGGCTACTGTTCGGGTGTTGTCGTCTCGCCCGACGGACTTGTGTTCACTAATCATCATTGCGGTTTCGAGTCTATCCGTTCCCATTCGACCGTCGAGCACGACTATATGCTTAACGGCTTCTATGCTAAGACCCTGGAGGAGGAACTTCCGAATAAGGATATGTTTGTCTCGTTCATGGTCGAGCAGAAGGATGTCACCGACCAGTTGCGTCCTGACGTGGGCACGATGCCACAACGGGAGCGCGTCGCTTATATTGACAGCATTGAGACAGCGATGAACAAGGAGGTGCGTGCCAAGGACAGCACCTTGCGTGTAGAAGTGTTCCAGTTCTACGAGCGTAACCGCTACTATGCAACTACCTACCGTGACTTCCGCGACCTGCGTCTGGTCTTTGCCATCCCCAAGTCGATGGGTAAGTTCGGTGGTGAGACCGACAACTGGATGTGGCCCCGTCAGACCTGTGACTTCTCTGTGTTCCGCATCTATGCTGACCCGAAGACAAACGGTCCTGCCATGTATTCCAAAGACAATGTACCCTATCATCCCGAGCACTGGGCTCACGTGTCCATGGATGGCTATCAAGAAGGTTCTTTTGCGATGACGATGGGCTATCCGGGTTCTACCTCGCGCTATCTGTCGAGCTATGGCATCCGTGAGCGTTATGAACAGAATGAGGTACGTGCGCAGGTGCGCGGCGTGAAACAGGAGGTGATGAAGCGTCACATGGATGCCTCTGAGGCCGTGCGCATCAAGTACGATTCGAAATATGCCCACAGCTCCAACTACTGGAAGAACTCCATTGGTATGAACAAATGTATCGATTCCATCGGATTGATCGGTCAGAAATATCAGTTTGAGGTGCAGCTGCGCCAGTGGATGGACTCTACGGGCTACTATACTGACAAACTCGATTTTGCCAAGATGGAGCGCCTCTACAAGAAGCGTCTGCATATCATGAATGTGCTCATGCACTTCTACGAGACCTTCCGCACTACCGACGAGCTGTCAACTCGCGCCCTGCGCTATCATAATGGTATCTCGCCCAAGGGTCACGGAAAGAAGATGTATGTCACCTTCGATGACAACAGCGAGACCTACGATGCAGCTACCGACTGTGAGATACTGGCTACGCTGCTGAAGAACTATCGTGTGAAGGTGACCGATCCGCTGTATGTGCCTGAGTTCTACAAGACCATCGACCAGCAGTTTGACGGTGACTACCAGAAATATGCCGAGTTCCTTTACAAGAAATCGCGGCTGATGAAGAGTGGCAAGCGCATCTATGTCAATAAGAAGTCGGTTAAGCGCGACCTTGGCGTGGAGTATGGCCTCGACCTCACTACCGTCCTGGGCGATCTGCGCACGCAGGTGAACCTGTTGAACGACTCTATTGACCTGTTAGAGCATTACCTCTGCGCTGCCAAGCTCCGTATGGAGGAAGAGCAGCCCCACTATAGTGATGCCAACTTCACCCTTCGCCTCTCCTACGGTCAGGTGCGTGAGTATCAGTTGGGCACTTGGAAGTCGGGCTATTATACTACCGCGCCCAGCCTCTATAGCAAGATGCAGCAGGGCGAGACGGTCGAGGACTACCGTGTAGAACCAGAGATGAAGACGTTGCTCTCAGCGCCTGATTTTGCGCCATACGCCGACAAGAAGACGGGACAGATGCAACTCTGCTTCCTCACCACCAACGACATCACGGGCGGCAATAGTGGTTCGCCCATCTTCGACGGTAAGAACCAGCTCATCGGTCTGGCCTTCGACGGCAATTGGGATTCACTCTCCAGCGACATCTTCTTCGATTCGAAGCTGGCTCGCTGTATTGGTGTTGACATCCGTTTCGTCCTCTTCATGATGGATCGTTGGGGACATGCTGACCGGCTGCTCAAGGAAATCCGCGCTATGCGTTAAGAAGATAAGGAACGCATATCTGCATTTAGCATCAAACATAAAAGGCGGACGCAATGTTTTTGCGCCCGCCTTTGGTTTTATGTCTGTTGACGTTTTGACGATTATTGGTAAACCAGTTCCTCGGTGGGATAGTTGTACCAGTCGGTAGCCTTGGTGTGGTCCTCGGCCCAGTCGGCAAAGGAGTGCCCAGAGGCTCCATAGGCTACGCGAATGATGCGCTGTGAAGAGCCGATAGCCTGCCACTCAATCGGGTATTTGAAGTCGCCCGGTACGCAGATAGCCCAAGGGAAGTTGTCGTTATACATCGACTTGTCGCCACCGTAGGAGGCCAGCACGTCCTGCGTCTTGAACGGTACGGTATGTACCTCCCAGAAGCCACCGTTATACTGTTCTACGATGAATACGTCGAGATTTGCCTCACAGAACTTCTGGGCAGCAGACTCACTGTTCATCTCGAAGGTGTAGGTGACGACAGCAGGCGTCACGTCGTTCTCATAGAACTCGTAGGGATCGCCACGCTTCACGGTGTTGTAGAACCATGCCTTGATGGAGCCGTCCATTGCCATCTCGTGCTTCATTGCCCAATGGGCATTGCTGAAGAGGTTGATGACCACGTCGTTCAGACCGTTATACTTCATATTGTCGGGCAGAAGGGGCTCGTCGCTTTGGATAATCTTCGTAGCTGTCGAGGGGAATCCTTCGTCGAAATTGCCACTACGCTGGAAGCTGGCCACGTCGCTCATCTTCACGTCCTTGATACGGATGGCGGCACCAATCATTTCCAAACCGCCTACGGCATCGAGGCTGACTTTGAGCGTCACCTTCTTACCGTCTACGTTCGGGGTGAGGGTAAGCACGACATCGTTGAAGTCGTAGTCACCCACCTGCGGGAAGTTATCCTCGAAGCAGTAACGTAGCGAGAATGGGATGGGGTTGGGCTCTGGCGTGGGCGTACCACCATAGCCAGGGCTGCACTCCGACTTTGCCACCGTCACGTTCGCGCCGCCGAAGCCCGTCATCAGGGCACCGTGAGTCGTGTCGAGGTAATAGTAGGGCTGTACGCCCGTCTCACCGGCAGCCTGCTGCTCGGCCGACTTGTCAGAGTAGCCGAAGGCGAAGTGCTTGTTGGTGGCGACATAGAGGTGGTTGAAATAGCTGGCTACGAAGCCTTGATTGGCATCGCAGTCGCCGTGGGCAATCTCCTTGGCCTGGAATACGGCATAGCCGCCCGTAGCAGGACCATAGATACCATAGTTAGCCTTGGTGATGTTCATGGTAGCGGTCTCCTCGACCAGGAACAGCGACTGTTCGCCCATGAAGATATAGCTGGGACCTGCGGCCAGGAAGTTCTTCGCTACGACGCTTGAGCCAGCATCCATACGGAAACCGTTTGAATCCGTGTCACCCAGATTGATCGTGAACAGCTCGGTGACGGTGAGGTAGCAGTTATTAATCACGTCGCAGCTACCGGCCGTATAGACGAAGTTCTGCGTGGTGTAATGACCATTGTTCACCCAAGTGTTATGATTGCTGTCAATATCAGTATTACCCGAGATGGTCATCGTATTGTTGTTCTGTACGTGGCTGCTGCCAGCGGTGTGGAGACGGGTGGCAGTGATGACGCCATCGTTGACGATGACCGAGTTGTTGTTCTCTGTCGAGAGTTCGCCATTGACGGTGACGGTAGCCTCGTTGTAGAGCAAGCTTGTGTTATTGACTTCGAACTTTGGAGTGATGATTGTACCACGGTTATACATCTGCAAACCATTGTTGAGCTTCAAGCCGCCCCAATCACCTGTGACAATCAGTTTGGCATTAGGCGCGATGAAATAGCGACAACCACCCTGCAAATTGTTTGCGGCGCTGACGTTCAACGTGAGCGTAGCACCAGCAATGAGATAGACGTCTGTATTGGCCGCTACGAAGAAGTTGCGGTTCGAGAAGTCGCAGTTGCCTTTGATATAGAGCGTGCCACCCGAGGTCTTGGAGCCGTCCCAGTTGCCCCAGATGTTGACGTCGCCCGTCTTGTTCTCGTCGAGATAGCTGACGCCGCTGCCATAGCCCCACGGACTCACCTCGTCATAGCTCTTCACGCCGGCTGGTACGGCAGAGAGGAAGTTGGCATCATCGGGTGCTGAGGGGAATTGCCAGATGCTCTTGATCATTTTTCGTGCACCACGGGCCCCAGCTACGTCAGCGCCGCCGAGTTTCACGGTCAGCTGACCGTCGGCCACGCTTCCCGGAACGACCGTCATGAACCCCTTGCTGTCGTAGAGCGTAACGTAAACCACAGCGTTGCTGAGGGTATAGGAAACGGATAGGGTAGTGGTGCTACCATCGGTCACGCTGCCGCTGGCCAACAACTTTGTTGTGGCCGAAGTGTTGGCAGGATGCTGGTCGTAAATCTTCACAGCGTAAGTTTCGCCCGTGCCCATGTTGGGCTGAACATCAATACTTGCCGTCCCGAGTGTGGCCCAAGTCTGAGCGGGGTCAACGTTCTGAACAGGGAACGACTTTTTAACCAATTCCTTGTACTGATCTTGGTCGAAATAATCTTCCTTACATGACGTTATTGTCAACGACAATAATGCCATGCCAAATAATAGCTGACTATACTTCATCATCGATTTCATCTTTAAACAATATTGCTTAGACAGGGCGAAATTACGAATTTTTATTGATAGTACACCTTATTCCTTTGATTTTAGCAGTCATTTCAGCCAATTTTTTTATTTTTTAACGAATAATCCGCCTAATTTCTTGTATAAATTCGTAAATTTGCCACATCTTTACGAGAATAACAATCTATAAAAAACGTTTTTTTATGAGGAACTATTTAATGATGGGAGTTGGTGTAATGACATTGTTGATGTCTGCCGGCTGTTCAAAGGACAAAGACATGTACGACTCACAGGCTATTGCCCAGCAACTGGCTACCCAGTATCAGGCATCCTTTGAGGAGAACGTTGGTAAACCTAATGAAAATCAGACATGGGGTTTTGGTGATGAAGCAGCAGCACGTATGCAGACGCGTGCAATTCAGCCTATTTGGGAATTTGAAGAGGATGCTGATCCCAGCAAGTTCCTCTCTCAGGTGCCTGCTGGTGTGAAAAGCTATGATGAGGTACAGCAGTGGGGCGGCTATGGTACGGGCGTCAGCTATATTGAAAACCGCTCCACAGATATTAATATCTGGGGCGCATGGGACGGCTCCAGGACTTCGGGTGGTACGCTCTACATCAAGGGCATGTGCGACTTTACGGAGGCAAAGTTCTATGTGGCGTCCAATACGGATGTGTATTTGGTGTCGGGCGCTACCTTGAAACTCAACAACGCAAATGCAAATGACCTGCAGGGAGGCTGTAACTACTATATTTCTCCGGGTGCGAAGATTGAGGTCGATGGCCATCTTATTCTGAACAATGGTCTGCACATGTATAACCATGGTACGATCGAGGCCAACCAGCTGTCGGTGAATAGAACCAGTGTGTTCTACAACACCAACATAGTGAAAGTGAATGGCGAGCTCTCGACGGAGAACAGCAACTCGCAGATTATCAACGACGGTGTCATCACTGCAACCCGTCTCCACACTGCTGGTAGCAGCCACGTACAGAACAACAATACGATGGCCATCTCGGGTAATACCGATATTGACAGCAATAACAACACTTGGGTGAACAATGGTATGTACACCACCAACAAGTTCATCTATATGGCTGGTAGCTGTGACGTGATCAACAATTGCAAACTGATTGTGAAGGATAATTTCTTCATTGACCTGGGCGATACCCCTGTCAACGGCTTCCGTATGGATGCAGGTTCATGTGTGATGACCAATACCCTGACCGCTACGGGTCCTTTCTTCATCTATATGGGCGGCGGCAGCTTGTTCAAAGTCGAGGAGACAGCTACGCTCAATGCGACCAAGGCCAACTATGGTATCTACAATGTCGGCGATGAATGGTCAGTGCTGGAGGCCAAGAATATTGTGGCGGGTACCGAGAATCAGGGCTACGAGGTGACCTATGGCGGCAAGATTGCCGTGGTGGCCGAGACCCATTTCCCCCAGGGCTACAGCGGTCAGTATCCTTACATCGACTTCAAGAACGGTGCTTCCATCGCTAATATCTATGCCGAAGGCTTCAGCTATGGCAAGCCCTCTGTTACGATTGCACAGACATCTTGTAGCTTCGGCTTCGGCGGTGGCGATGTCAATCCTGTTATTGCGCAGGGCCGCATCATCTGCGAAGACCTTGGCACCATTGGTGACTTCGACTTCAACGATGTTGTGTTCGATGCTGTTATCCGTAAGGACGGCACGACCGAGATCACCCTCTTGGCTGCTGGTGGTACGCTCGACCTGGAGGTTGCTGGTGTTGAGGTGCATGGCGAGAAAGGCTTCAATGTGGGCAAGACCAACAACATGTGGCACATGGTGAACACGGGTGAGCCGGGCTATAAGCCTTATACGAACCATCCCATTGAGAAGAAGAATCCCGTCAGCTTCACTGCCGAGAAGAAGTACTATCGTCTGATCGACATTCCCATCTACGTACGTCGTCAGAACGGTCAGAACATCGACTACTACCAGCTGACGGCTATCAAGGGTCAGGCTCCGCAGAAGATTTGCGTGCCTGTTGGCTTCAACTGGGACGATGAGTATATCTCCATCACCAAGGCCTATCCCGCCTTCGTGGATTGGGTAGAGGGCGAGGATCCCTTCGATTGGAACTGGATTCAGTCGTGTGTAGCTCGTTTCGTTGACCTCGACCTGACAAACAACAAGTAATTCTTTAGAGTCGCACCAGTGCTATGGTACTAAATTATATTTGGATAGCATTTTTCGTTATCGCTTTTGTCGTAGCATTGGTGCGACTTATCTTTTGGGGAGACTTCGACGTCTTCCCGGCGATGATGGACTCTACGTTCTCTTCGTCAAAGACAGCCTTTGAAATCTCTCTCGGCCTGACGGGCGTGCTTGCCCTCTGGCTTGGAATTATGAAGATTGGCGAGCGTGGTGGACTGATCAATGCGTTGGCACGTCTGCTCAGCCCCGTCTTTGTTCGCCTGTTTCCCGATGTGCCCAAGGGCCATCCTGTGACGGGCAGCATCTTCATGAATGTGGCAGCCAACATGCTGGGGCTTGATAATGCCGCTACACCTTTGGGACTGAAGGCCATGGAGCAGCTGCAAGAGCTGAACACGAAGAAAGACACGGCCTCGAATCCCATGATCATGTTCCTCGTGCTGAACACCAGCGGCCTGACGCTCATCCCCGTCTCCATCCTCGTCTATCGTGCACAGATGGGCGCTGCCCAACCTACCGATATCTTCATCCCCATCTTGCTGGCTACGTTCTTCTCAACCTTGGCCGGCATCGTGATCACCAGTCTTTATCAGAGAATAAATCTGGTCAACCGCACCATGCTACTCACGCTGGGCGGTGCCTGTACTGTGGTGGCAGCTATCATCTGGGGCTTTGGTCAGCTCGACTCGGTGATGATGAACCGTGTGAGCACGACCGCCGCCAACATCCTGCTGATGACCATCATCGTGGGCTTTATCTTGGCAGGTGTCAGGAAGAAAGTGAATGTCTACGATGCCTTTATCGAGGGTGCGAAGGACGGTTTCACCACCGCCGTGCGCATCATCCCCTATCTGGTGGCAATCCTCGTGGGCATCGGCGTGTTCCGTGCCTCGGGCGCGATGGACTATCTGGTGAATGGCGTGAAATGGATGGTGGAGGCTACAGGCCTCGACAGCCAGTGGGTAGGTGCCCTGCCTACGGCCTTGATGAAACCCCTCTCGGGCAGTGGAGCCCGCGGCATGATGGTCGATGCAATGACCACCTACGGCACCGACTCGTTCATCGGGCGCCTCTCCTGCGTCTTCCAGGGTTCTACCGATACGACGTTCTACATCCTGGCAGTCTATTTCGGCAGTGTTGGCATCCGTTATACGCGTCACGCCGTGGCTTGCGGCTTGCTGGCCGACCTCGCTGGCATCATCTCGGCTATCGCCATCTGCTACCTGTTCTTCGGGTGAGTGGCGTAGGGATTAAAGGAATCATAAATGGAATAGCAAACGAAAATGAGCAAACTATCAGCATTGGCTAAGGACACGGCCATCTACGGCCTCTCCAGTATCATTGGGCGTTTTCTCAACTACTTGCTCGTGCCCCTCTACACGGCAAAGATGTCGGCGGCATCGGGCGGCTATGGTATCATCACCAATATCTATGCCTATACGGCGTTGATCTTGGTGTTGCTCACTTTCGGTATGGAGACGACCTACTTCCGTTTCACCAACAAGACCCACGAGGATTCGATGCGCGTCTATTCGACCACGCTCATCAGCGTGGGAACCGTGTCGCTGCTCTTCGCCTTGACCGTGCTCCTGCTGCTGTCGCCCATCAGCAGTCTGATGGGCTATGCCAATCATCCGTATTATGTCGGCGTGATGGCTGTCACCGTGGCTATCGACGCTTTCCTCTGCATTCCCTTTGCCTACCTGCGTCAGCAAAAGAAGGCCGTCAAGTTCGCTTCCTTGAAGATGTTCAACATCCTGCTCTGCTTAGGACTCAACCTGTTCTATTTCAGTTTCCTGGAGGGCAAGGATGTGGGCTATGCCTTCTATATCAACCTGTGCTGCTCGGCTATCCTTGTGCCCTGTATGTTCAAGGAGCTGACGGGCTTCCACTATGCCTTTGATCGCGCCCTGCTCAAGCGCATGCTGCACTATGCATGGCCTATCCTGGTGTTGGGCATTGCCGGTATTCTCAACCAGACGGCCGATAAGATGCTCTTCCCCTATATCTATCAAGGTGCCGACGCACAGGAGCAGTTGGGCATCTATGGCGCTTGTGTCAAGGTGGCTATGATCATGGCTATGATTACGCAGGCCTTCCGCTATGCCTACGAGCCTATTGTCTTTGCGGGTGTCAAGGACAAGGATCAGCATGCAATGTATGCCGAGGCGATGAAATACTTCGTGATCTTCACCCTGCTGGCCTATCTGATGGTCATGGGCTATCTCGACGTGCTGAAGTTCATTATCCGCGATAGCGGCTACTGGGTAGGCTTACGGGTGGTGCCGATTGTCATGGCAGCCGAGATTATGATGGGCATCTATTTCAACCTCTCGTTCTGGTACAAGGTGATTGACCGCACCATCTGGGGAGCCATCTTCTCTGGCATCGGCTGTGGCGTTTTGCTGTTGGTCAACTTCGTGTTTGTGCCCCGCTATGGCTATATGGCCTGTGCCTGGGGTGGCTTTGCCGGTTATGGCGTGGCAATGCTCACCTCCTATTTTGTAGGGCAGAAATACTATCCCATCAACTATCCGCTCAAGGACATGGCTATCTATACCGTGCTGGCCGTTGTTGCGACCTTCGGTATGTACTACTGGCGTAACAGCTTCCCCTTGTGGTTGGAACTGGCGGTGAACACGCTGGTGGTGCTGGCCTTTGTGGCGGTCATCATCAAGCGCGACCTGCCGCTCAGCAGTCTGCCTGTCGTCGGGAAGTATTTCAGAAGAAAATAAGGGAAACAATCGTCAGTCGGACTACAACAGGTCCAGACACTGCTCGATGGGGATGCCGCGGCACTTATCGGGCAGGTCACGGTTTCGCTCTATTAGGCGCGAGACCACGGTCATTGCCGTGTGGGTGCTCTGTTTCAGCGTCTCACCCTTGAGCAGGTGCCCCATCAGCACGGCCGAGAAGATGTCGCCTGTGCCGTGGAAAGCTACCGGAATCTCGTCGTAATCCAAGCGGAAATACAGTCCTTCGCTCAGGTCCTGCTGGAAGCCAGCCAACGGCTGTTCAGAGCGACGGCCCACCACACAATGGTGCCCATCGACGCAGGCACTGGTGATAATTGCACTCTTCGTGCCGATCTGTACCAGTCGGTCGAGCATCTCGCGGGCCTCGTCCCACGTCATGCCCTGCGACTGATAGGGTATGTCGGTCAGATAGCAGGCCTCGGTATAGTTGGGGAAGATCAGGTCAGCCACCGACACCATCTCGCGCATCAAATCTACATTCTCCGGTCCCATGCCGTTGTAGAGGCGTCCGCCGTCGCCCATGATGGGATCGACGAAGATGGTGGTGCCCTCCTGCCGCAGTTCCTTACAGTAGCCAGCTACCAGGCGTGCCTGCGGTTCGCTGAACATCAGGCCTGTGCAGAGGGCATCGAAGCGGAAGCCCAGCTTCCGCCATACGGGAATGGTGCCCCGCATGTAGTCGGTGGTCTCCAGCACGTTGAACTTTCCGTAGTCGAGCGTGTTCGACACCAGTGCCGTAGGCAGGTTATAGACGGCGTGACCCAAATAGGTCAGTATGGGCAGCATGGCAACCATGCCTACGTGGCTGTAGCCCACCACATCGTTTACGAGGAGTATCTGTTTCATTGTTCTATTCGCTTGTGATTCCCTTGATGGCTTCCTTCACCCCAGACATGTTACTGCGCGAGACGGGTATGGACTCGTGGCTGTGCTTGATTGCCAGCTGCATCGTTCCCGACTTGGCAACGATCTGTTCCACCTGACCGAGGTTGACCAGGAAGGCGCGGTGACAGCGCACAATCATAGGATATGCCTGCAAGGCGTCCTCCATCTGCTTCGAGGTGGCGCGCAGCATGTCGGCCCGCACATGGTCTTCACGCAGGTGGCACACCTTCACATAGTTGCCGACGGCCTCTATATATAAGAGGTGGGCGATGTTGAGCGTGACAGACTCGTTGGTGGTACCGTTGAGGGTGATCGTCTCATTCGCAGTTCTGTTCTCAGGCAGATTGTCCTGCTCCCTATCCTGTTCCGTGGGCGAGGGGCGTTCTGCCTTCTCCTTCAGTTTCTCGTTCAGTTCGTGCATCTCCTCCAGTTCGGCGGCGAGGTACTTGCTGCGGTATTTGAAGCGCCAGTACAGCCCGATGGCAAACGAGCAGAAGGCGATGATGAGCAGCGACTCGAAGTAGTTGCCCCAAGAGAGATGGTTGGCTTCGACGCGTTCGCTCAGTATGAAGTGGCGGTAGAGGCACACGCTCAGGGCGATGAGTGGTGTGTTGATCAACTGGAACCAGAGATTGCGGCGGATGATATAGCCAACGCCTCGTGTCGTAGAGATGGGCATCCTGACGATATATTTCAGAATAAGGTCAGAGACCATGCATGTGAAAAATCCCACCACGAAAAGGTTCAGCAGGTGCATATAAGCCTGCCACTGCATCCCTTCCAGTCCGAAGGGCTTGAACACCGCCAATGCCAGTATGACGAAAGCGGAACTGGCGGCACGCACGGTGATGATGTTTTTTAATCCCTGTTTCATACGGTCGGCAAAGGTAAGAAATTATTGTGAATTGAGACTTGGGAATCGTGATTTTTTTACTTCCATTCATCACATTTCTACCGTTTATCCCACATTTCTTTACCATTTGTCACATAACCACGCCGTTTATCCCAATAATTTGCGGGGTTCATCGAGTCGCCGTACCTTTGCAGCGAGAAGTTAAACCAAACGTTATTAGAATTATGGAAATGATGACAATTACCGCAGCTCTGATCATGTCAACGTACATGAACGCTGCACAGAACACCGAGAGTGAGTTTTGCTACAATGCAGACATTGAGAACAACCACGTTGTTTCACAGTATGTATATGATCGTGCGCAAAACCCCACTTCGAAGGCAGTGATCCTGACCCCGAAGAAAAAGTATGACTATACTTATGACGAGGACGACCGTCTGCTTGCCCGCACCACCAGCAGGTGGGATGGCAAGGAATGGCAGCCGACCGACCGTCTGGAGTATGAGTATTCGCCTGTAGGCTATTCGATCGCCCTCTCGCGCTGGGATGCCGAGTGCCAGAACTTCACCGAGCCGCTTGCCAAGACCGTCTATACCGAAACGACTGTTTTCGATGTCGTTGAGGGTCAGACGGTTGCCCTGACCGACGTTCGTTCGAACCCTACACTCTGAATTTGTTGAAAAAATTGGACGTATGTCAGATTTTTTCTGTACCTTTGCATCGTGATGAGAAAAAGTTTGTTGTTGCTGGGAATATTAGTTTCCTCCCTTGCAAGTTTGGCACAGAACACTGACGTCGCCCGAGAAGATACGCTACGGGAGGTGACTGTCACCTCCCGTTCTGCGCAAAAGCGCGTTGACGAGGTGCAGATCGGCGTGGAGAAGGTCGATATCGCCACGCTGGCCAAGGTGCCCTCGCTCTTTGGCGAGAAGGACATCATCAAGAGCATCCAGCTGCTGCCGGGCGTGAAGAGCGAGAACGAGGGCTCGGGCGGCTATCAGGTGCGCGGCGGCAAGGCGGCCCAGAACCTGATCCTGCTCGACGGCGCTACGGTCTATAATGCCGGTCATCTGATGGGCCTTTTCTCCACCTTCAACGACGATGCGCTGATGAGCGGCTCGCTCTATAAGGGACTGGTGCCTGCCCAGCTGGGCGGTGGCACGGCCTCGGTCTTCGACATCAGCACCCGCTCCGGCGACCTGCACGACTATCATTACGGCGCTTCCATCGGTCTGCTCTCGGCCAAGGTCGTGGCTGAGGGGCCTATCCAGCAAGACCGCTCATCGTTTCTTGTAGCCGCCCGACGCTCCTACCTCGACCTGTTCCTGAAAGCCTCGGAGAAATATCGTGACAACACGCTCCATTTCTACGATGCCAACGTCCGCCTGAACTTCCGCCTGTCGCCGCAGGACGTGCTGGCTGTGTCCTTTTTCCGCGGTCGGGACAATATGGGCCTGACCGACATGATGAACATGGAATGGGGCAACACCACCGCTGCGGCTAACTGGCTGCACACCTTCAGTGATCAGCACTATGCCAACACAAAGCTGCTCTACAGCGACTTCACCAGCGATGTGGGTATCGACATGCTCAACGTCTATTATACGATGAAGGGCTATATCCGTCATGCCACCCTGCAGCATCAGCAGGTGTGGCGCGTGGGTCATCACCGTCTGAACTACGGTTTGGAGGTTACCCACCTGCAGCTGCAGTCGGCCGAGTGGGACATCAACCTGCTGCACCAGCGGGAGCGGCGCAATGCGCTGATGGGTGCCCTGTGGATGGGCGACGAGTGGCAGATTGGTAGTAAGCTGGAACTATCGGCCGGTGTGCGTCTTCATCTGTTCTCCGTCTTGGGCGGCGCTCCTTACTACGAGATCGACGACAGTGGTAACATCACTGACACCGAGGAACGGGGCAGCGGTCGCATCATCAAGACCTATACCGACGTGGAGCCGCGCGTCAGTGCCAAGTTCACGCTCAACGACCAGCACAGCCTGAAGCTGGGCTATAGCCGCACGTCGCAGGACATCCATGCCATCAGCGGCATGTCGATGTCAATGCCCTTCGACCGCTACACCATGACCAGTAACATCATCCGTCCCGAGCAGGCCGACCAAGTGGCTGCGGGCTGGTTCTATATCACCCCCCAGAAAGACTACGACTTCTCGGCCGAGGCCTACTATAAGAACATCCGCAACGTCTATGACTATCGCGACGGCAAGGCCTTCTATTCCGAGATCGAGATCGAGCGGCTCATCCTGGGCGGCAAGGGCAGGGCCTACGGCATGGAGTTCTGTGCCCATAAGAACCACGGGCCGCTGACGGGCTGGGTGAGCTACACGCTGTCGTGGTCGGAGAACAAGATCGAGGGCATCAACGGCGGACAGTGGTACACGGCCTCGAACGACCGCCGTCACGACCTTGCCGTAGTGGGCATGTATAAGCTGTCGCCCGCATGGGACCTTGCTGCCACCTGGCGTTACAACACGGGACAGGCGCTCACCGCCCCCTCGGCGAAGTACGACCTTGACGGCACTACCTTCTATTATTATAACGAGCGTAACGGCTACCGTGCCCCCGCCTATCACCGACTGGACCTGAGCGCTACCTACACGAAGAAGGTGAAGGGCTTCACCCGCATCTGGTCGTTTGGCATCTACAATGCCTACTGCCGTTACAACCCCTATACGATTCGTTTCAAGAACGACGACAAGAAGCTCTCGGGCACCAAGGTCGAGCAGACCTCGCTCTTCGGCATCGTGCCCTCCGTCTCGTTCACGGTGAAATATTGAGAAATAAAAAACGAAAAGATTCAAGTATGAAGAAGATGACGCGTCCGTTTTTTGTTCTTTTGATTTTTTATTCTTTCATCCTCTTTCTGACGTCGTGTAAGAAAGAGATCGACT
>Ga0265298_10001314_pt1 | contig 36721 bp, 28 predicted proteins | sample AusTroGonzalo_MG_3_FD_193486 | JGI IMG/M metagenome (GOLD analysis project Ga0265298, IMG submission 193486) | Bovine rumen microbial communities from tropical cattle in Woodstock, Queensland, Australia - Gonzalo_01 | ecosystem: Host-associated > Mammals > Digestive system > Stomach > Rumen ...
AAATTTTTACCCCCAATACCCTTCGGCCTGGGCCGTAAAAATTCCCGCTCGTTTCCGAACGGGACTGCAAAGGTAGTAACTTTTTCTGATTCGACAAACTTTTTCGGCACTTTTTTTCAGTTTTTTTGCAAATTATTTTTCCTATCTTTGCAAAGACACTGATATATAAGTGGGTAAGTTGAAATTAAATTTTCATGTGATGAAAAAAATCTATTTCGCTGGTGGTTGCTTTTGGGGTACACAGCACTATTTTGCCGGAGTGGATGGCGTACAGGAAGCCGTCTGCGGCTATGCCAACGGGAATACCGACAATCCCAAATACGAAGAAGTATATACCGACGCCACCGGATTCGCCGAGACGGTGATGGTCAGCTATAAACCGGAAAGAGTTTCCCTGGAGGAACTCACAGACCTCTTCTTCTGTATCATAGACCCGCTGAGCCTCAATCGGCAGGGGCACGATGAAGGTACCCGATACCGCACGGGAATCTATTATACGGAAGATGGTGAGCGGGAACCTATCCAAAAAATATATGCGCGCGAAGAAAGAAAAGCCGGAGTTCCTCTGGCCGTGGAACTGGAACCCCTGCGAAACTTCTATCCGGCCGAAGAACGCCATCAGGACTATCTGGACAAGAACCCGGAAGGGTACTGCCATCTCCCCCTGAAGACCTTCCGCTATCTACGCCTGTATCAGGACCTTCGCCTGTTCCTGGGTGAAGAAGAGGACACAGTGGCACGGATGGCCAACGCCGCCGCCCTCATCCAGGAGCGGATGCATTTCTTCTGGACTGGTTTTTATCGGGCCGATGAAAAGGGCGGCACCCTGGTGCTGGGCCCCTTCCAGGGGCCGGCGGCCTGCATGCGAATCGGCTATGGGAAGGGTGTCTGCGGCACTTCCTGGAAAGAAGAACGCACCCTGGTTGTTCCGGATGTGCACGAATTTCCGGGGCACATTGCTTGCAGTAGCCTGTCCCAGTCGGAGATTGTGGTCCCCTTGCACGGAAAAGACGGCAAGATAAGCGGTGTCCTGGACATAGACAGTGACCAAAAAGCCACATTTGACGAAACCGATGCTCTTTGGCTGGAGAAAATAGCCGCAATTATTTAAAAAATTGATTATCTTTGGGAAATAAAAAGAAAACAATGAAACGTCTGCTCCTGGCCCTGACCCTCCTGCCCTTGTTGGCAAACGCACAAGAAATGCCCTCGTGGATTAGGAATAATGCCATCTCTCCCGATGGTAAAACCGTGGTATTCAGTTATAAAGGAGACCTCTACACGGTTCCGTCCACCGGCGGGGAGGCCCGTCAGATTACTTCCAACGCAGCCTACGAATCGGATCCCGTCTGGACCCGTGATGGCAAGCAGATAGTTTTCACCTCCACCCGCGAAGAAAGCAAAGACCTGTTCGTAACGGCAAAGGAAGGCGGCACCCCCAAACGGCTCACCACCCTTCCCGGCAATGAGACCCTCCTGACCGTGGACAAGGACGGCACCGTGTGGTTCACCTGGTACGACACCAATATGCAGAGTGCCGGCTTCGACGGATTCCCCGGCACCCAGCAACTCTACAAGACCAATCTGGAAGGGAAGGCTCCCGAACTGGTTACTTCGCTGACCATGAGCGCCTTAAGCATCAATGCCAATGGCGACATGCTATATGAAGATTACAAGGGCTATGAAGACCCGCTCCGAAAGCACCATACATCCTCCGTCACCCGTGACATCTGGCTTTACAAGCCTGCCACACCCGGAAAAGTGGGTCCGGAAGGCAGTTTCACCCAGCTTTCCACCTATGAAGGTGAAGACCGCAATCCCGTATTCTGTGCCGATGGAGACACGTTCTATTTCCTGAGCGAGCAGGACGGGAAAACCTCCAATGTATATAAGAGCAGCCTTTCCAATCCCAGGCAGCAAACCCGAATCACCTCCTACGATAAGAATCCCGTCCGTTTCCTCTCCGTGGCCGATGACGGAACGCTGGCCTACTCCTACAACGGAGACCTGTACGTAAACAACAAAAAGCTGGATATCAAGTTGTTCCGAGACGAGAGAGAACGTGCCATGGAGCGCCTGAACCTCAAAAATGCCACCAGTCTGGCGGTTTCGCCCAACGGAAAAGAGGTGGCTGTAGTTATCCGAGGCGACGTTTTTGTAACTTCCATCGAATACCCCACCACACGCCGCATCACCAATACGGCCGAGCAGGAACGCGGGGTTAGTTTCTCGGAAGACGGAAGGGAACTCTACTATGCATCGGAGCGCAACGGATGCTGGAGCATTTACAAAACTGTCCTTGCCAACAAGGAAGATAAGTACTTCACCTATGCCGTGGCCACCAAGGAAGAACGCGTGAGCCCGGAAGGAGAGACTTCTTTCCAAATGGAGGTATCCCCCGACGGAAAATGGGTCGCCTACCTCAGGGACCGGACAGAGTTGGTGGTTCTCAGCACCAAGGGCGGCACGCCCAAATCCTTGCACAAAGGCGTGAACTATTCCTATTCCGACGGTGACCAGGCCTTTGCCTGGAGTCCCGACAGCCGATACCTTCTCACCAACTGGCAGGCCGACGGAGGCTGGAACAACCAGGACATAGCCATAGTGAATGTAGAGACCGGGGAAATCACCAACCTTACCCGCAGCGGTTACTCCGACGAAAACTTCCGCTGGGCCCTGGGCGGCAAGGCCATCACCTGGGAAAGCGACAAGAACGGCTACCGCAGCCACGGCAGCTGGGGCGCCGAAGGAGACATCTACATCATGTTCTTCGATGGCAAGGCCTACACGGAATTCGCCCGCAGCAAGGAGCAGATAGAGATTGACAAGATGCTCCTGGGAGAAAAAGCCGTGGCCAAGCAGGAAAAACAAGAAAAGAAGGACAGCGTGGCCAAGAAAGTGGAAAAACTGAATCCGGACCTGGCCAATCGTGAAGACCGTATCCACCGCCTCACCCGCTTCTCCAATATGCTGGGAGACCATTTCCTGAGCCCGGACGGCAACAAACTGTACTTTACCCAGCGCCTGGAAAAAGGCTATGACCTTTGCAGCATAGACCTGCAAAAGGGAGATATCGCGGTGGTGAAAAAAGGCGTTTCGGGCCGATTCACTCCTTCGACGGACGGGAAGAGCCTCTTTATCCTTTCCGGCAGCAGTATCTCCAAGGTGGACATTGCTGCGGGAGACAAGATTACCGACATCCCCTTCTCCGGCGACTACGAGTTCAAACCCGCCCAGGAACGCAGCTACATCTTCGAGCACTGCTGGAAGCAGGTGAAAGAGAAATTCTACGTGGAAGATTTGCACGGTGTGGACTGGCAGTATTATCACGACAACTATGCCGCCTTCCTCCCCCACATCAACAACAATTACGATTTCCAGGACCTCCTCTCCGAGATGCTGGGAGAGTTGAACGGTTCCCACACCGGAGGCCGGTACCGTCCCGCCGCTACCCGCAACCTGGGTCATCTGGGCGTGCTGTACGACAATGCTTACACCGGTGACGGTTTCCGCATCGCCGAAGTACTGCCCGGCGGCGTGCTATCCAACACGGATGCCTCCATCAAAGCGGGAGACATCATTACAGCCATCGAAGGAAAGACTGTGAAGGCCGGTGATGTGTGGATGGAATACCTGTATGAAAAGGCGGGCAAGAAAACCGTCATCCAGATGAAGGTGGACGGCAAGGACAAGGAATACATAGTAACCCCGTCCTCCTCGGATGCCACCCTGCTCTATCGCCGATGGGTACGCCAGCGCGAAGAAATGGTAAAAAAACTCTCCGGCGGCCGGGTGGGCTATGTGCACATCCAGGACATGGACAGCCCCAGCTACCGGGAGCTGTACTCCAAGGCCCTGGGTAAATACCGCGCCGCAGAGGCTCTCATCGTGGATACGCGTCACAACGGAGGCGGTTGGCTGCACGACGACCTGGTCACCTTCCTGGGCGGAAAGGAATACGTAACCTTCACCCCCAGAGGCCAGTACATCGGTCACGAACCATTCAACAAATGGACCAGGCCTTCCTGCGTGCTTGTGGGCGAAGACAACTATTCCGACGCTTCCGGCTTCCCCAGCGCTTACAGAAGCCTGGGTATCGGCAAACTTATCGGTGCCCCCATCCCCGGCACCATGACAGCTGTGTGGTGGGAAACCCAGATAGACAATACCCTGGTTTTCGGCATCCCGCAAGTGGGTAATTATGATATAAAGAACGGCTATTATATTGAGAATCACCAGATAGAGCCAGATATCCTCATCTACAACGACCCTGCTTCCGTCCTCAGCGGCCGGGATCTGCAACTGGAAGCCGCCGTGGAGGAAATGTTAAAAGAGATAGACCATGCACAATAAACTTGTCATCATCCCCACTTACAACGAAAAGGAGAACATTGCCGATATCATCGCCGCCGTGTTTGCCCTGGAAGGCAATTTCCACGTCCTGGTTATCGATGACGGCTCCCCCGATGGCACGGCCGATATCGTTAAGCGTCTGGCGGAAGGTGATGAGCTTTCCGGCAAACGGCTACATCTGCTGCAGCGGGCCGGAAAACTGGGGCTGGGCACGGCCTATCTGATGGGCTTCAAATGGGCCCTGGAACATGGCTACGACTATGTTTTCGAGATGGATGCCGACTTTTCCCACAATCCGGCCGACCTGCTCCGTCTCTACAAGGCCTGCACCCAGGAAGGGGCCGATATGGCGGTAGGGTCCCGCTACTGCAACGGTGTGAGCGTGGTGGACTGGCCCATGAGCCGGATTGTCATGTCGTATTTCGCGTCTGCCTATGTACGGTACATGCTGGGGATAAAGGTGTACGACACCACTGCAGGGTTCGTGTGCTATTCCCGGAAAGTCTTGGAAACCATGGACTTGGATGCCGTGAAAATGAAGGGCTACGGTTTCCAGATTGAGATGAAGTATACCGCCTGGAAGCTGGGATTCCGCCTGGAGGAAGTTCCCATCATCTTCGTGAACCGGCAGAAAGGTACCTCCAAGATGAGCGGAGGCATCTTCGGGGAAGCATTTTGGGGCGTGATGGGTCTCCGTTTCCGGAAAATCAAGCCCCGCGCCTAATCTTTAAGCAGACGGAGCCCGATCCTGCTTCGCTCCAAATCTACCGATAGTACCTGTACCTTCACCTGTTGGTGCAGTTTTAATACTTTGGATGGGACAGCTATCCCCTTCACGCCCATCTGGGAGGCGTGGATGAGACCATTTTCGTGCAGGCCGATATCCACAAATGCGCCAAAGGCCGTAAGATTGGTCACCAGGCCGGGCAGTTCCATGCCCGGCTTGAGGTCGTCAATCTCGTGGATGTCATCGGCAAAAGAGAATTCTCTGGCGCTTTCGCGCGGGTCCCGTCCGGGTTTCTGCAACTCCTGCAGGATGTCATTCACCGTTGGCAGGCCGAAATCGCCTCCCACATAATCCGCAGCCTTGATTTTCCGGCACAAATCGGCATTGCCCACCAGTTCCTTCACAGGGACACCCAAATCTTTGGCCATCCTGTCCACCAGCGGATAAGCCTCCGGATGCACGGCTGAATTGTCCAGCGGATTAGCCGCTCCGTGGATGCGCAGGAAACCGGCACACTGCTGGAAGGCCTTGGCGCCCAGACGAGGCACTTCCTTCAGCTGCTCCCGACTGCGGAAACCGCCTTCCCGGGTACGATAGTCCACAATGGCGCGGGACAGGGACGGGCCGATACCGGAAACATACTGCAGCAGATAGGGGCTGGCGGTGTTCAGGTTCACGCCCACGCTGTTAACGCAGCTCTCCACCGTATTGTCCAGTTTCTCCTTCAGCAGGTTCTGGTCCACATCGTGCTGATACTGGCCGATTCCCAGGGACTTGGGGTCAATCTTCACCAGTTCCGAAAGCGGGTCCATCAGCCGCCGGCCGATAGAGACCGCCCCGCGGACTGTGACATCGTATTCCGGGAATTCCTCCCGGCCCACTTCCGAGGCGGAATAGACCGAAGCGCCGTCCTCGCTCACAGAGAAAATCCGGATACTTTCCGGCAGGCCCACCTTGCGAACGAAATCTTCCGTTTCCCGCCCGGCAGTACCGTTACCGATGGCAATTACCTCAATGTCATATTTTTCCACCAGATCGGCCACTGTAGTGATGGCCTGGATTTTCCTGGCGGCAGGTGGATGCGGGAAGATTACCTCGTGATGCAGCAGCGTTCCATGTTCGTCCAGGCACACCAACTTGCAGCCCGTCCGGAAGCCCGGATCGATGGCCATCACCCGTTTCTGGCCCACCGGAGCAGCCAGCAGCAGTTGGCGGAGATTCTCCCCGAATACCTGGATGGATTCCACATCGGCCCTTTCCTTGGCTTCGCGGAGCACTTCGCCCGTAATGGAAGGGTCCAGCAGGCGCTTCCAGGCATCGTCCACGGCCTCCCGGACCTGCAGACCTGTCTCCCGGGCAGGATAACCATGCTCCTGGCAATAGTCGTAGTACAGCTTATTGCCGCACTTTTCCCCGTCGGCATCTATTTCTACGCGTAGGAAACCTTCGTCCCGGGCGCGGAGCATGGCCAGGAGGTTGTGGGACGGGATCTTGGCAATGGGCTGGGTGAAAGAGAAATAACTGCGGTATTTGGCAGCTTCGGGCGAGTTCTCTCCCGCCTTGGTAACCTTGGACTGCACCCGGCGGGTACGATAGATTCCCCGCAGGGTTTCCCGAACGGTAGCCGTTTCACTGATTCTTTCGGCCAGGATATCCCTTGCCCCGGAGAGGGCTTCCTCCACGGAAGTCACCTCACCCTTCACATATTTTTCCGCCGCATGGGCAGGATGGGCGGTTTTCCCGTTCCATATCAAATCCGCCAGCGGCTCAAGGCCTTTGGCCACCGCCACCGTCGCCCGCGTTTTCCGCTTGGGCCGATAAGGCAGGTACAGGTCTTCCAATTCACTGGAAACCACGCACTTCTCTATCTTTGATTTCAACTCCGGCGTCAGTTTTCCCAGCTCTTCTATGGTGCCCAGGATAGATGTTTTCCGCTTTTCCATCTCGGCAAACACCTCGCTCCAGTGCTTCACCTCGGCCACCTCAATGTCCGTGAGTCCGCCCGTACGCTCCTTGCGGTAACGGCTGATGAACGGGATGGTGCAGCCGTCTTCAAACAGTTCCGCGCAGTTCTCCACCTGCCACGGCTGAATCCTCAGCAAATCGGCAATATGCCTGGTATAAATCTCTTTCATAGCTGGTCAATCCTGAGAAAAATCTTTAAGTTCCTCGCGGTATGCGCTGAAAATCTTGGACTTGGAAAGGAAACCCAGATAAGTGCGGTCTTCCTTCTCCACCACCGGCAGGTTCCAGGCCCCGGTCTTCTCGAACTTGCGCATGACGGAGTCCATCGGTTCTCCCGGGAAAACGTATTCAGGAGCCGTCTGCATATAATTGTAAACGTGCTTATTATCATATAGTTCCGTCTGGAACATATCGCGTCGGATATCGGCCAGCGATACGTATCCCTGCAGGCGGCCGCGGGAATCCAGTACGGGGAAGATATTCCGGCTGCTCCCGGAAACGGCATCCACCAGTTGCCCAAGCGTATCGTCTATACGCACCGGCGTAAAATCCGTTTCCAACAGGGTGTTGGTCCTCAGGAGAGTCAGGACGGCCTGATCGGCCTCATGGGTGAGCAGTTCCCCCGAAGCAGCTATACGCTTGGTATAGATGGAATACTTCTCGAACAGGCGGGTAACGCCGAAGGAAATGGCCGATGTGAGTATCAGGGGAACCAGCAGTTGATACCCTCCGCTGATTTCGGCAATAAGGAAGATGGCCGTCAGCGGAGCTTGCATCACACCCGCCATCAGGCCGGCCATTCCCACCAGCACGAAATTGGCCAGCGGAACGGTTCCGGGCCACAGCAGGTTCAAGGTATCGGCCACCACGAATCCGGCCAGGGCGCCCACAAAAAGGGTGGGGCCGAAGGTGCCGCCAACGCCGCCTCCCGCATTGGTGAAAGTCATGGAAAAGACCTTCAGCAGCAGCACCAGCAGGAAAAAGACCGGCACAGCCCACTCCCAGCGAAGGGCGAAAGCGAGCGGTGTGGAGCCGCCGAAATCCTCCACCGTTCCATGCAGCAGCGGTGAAAGGAAATTGTAGCCCTCGCCGTGCAGCGGAGGGAAAAGGAAAATGAGGATGCCCAGCGACAAGGCCGATATCCCCCAGCGGAGCCAGGGATTCTTCACATGTCCAAGGCGGTCTTCCATAGAAAGTGTGGTCCGGATGAAATACAGGGCACAGAAGCCGCAGAACACGCCCAGAATCAGGTAGAACGGCACATTCTTCATGGAAAAATCCACCAGCGACGCCGAAAACTGCGTTTCCCGACCCAGGCAAAGATAGCTCACCAGCGTGGCCGATACGGAACTGAGCAGCAGCGGCAGCATCCCCGTCATGGATATATTGAAAAGCAGGATTTCCAGGGTAAACAGCACGCCGGCAAGCGGGGCATTGAAGATGCCCGCCACAGCACCGGCGGCACCACAGCCCAGCAGCAGGGTCATCCCCCGGTAGCTCATCCCGCAGTATCGACCCAGATTTGAGCCGATGGCGGCGCCCGTGTAAACGATGGGCGCCTCCGCTCCCACGGAACCGCCGAAGCCGATGGTGAGCGCGCTGGTCACCAGCGAAGACCAGACATTATGCCGCTTGATCTTGGATTCATTCTTGGAGACGGCCTGCAGCACCTTGGTAACGCCATGGCCGATGCTGTCCTTTATCACATAACGGACGAGGAGCCCGCTCAGGAGCATACCGACACCCGGAAGAAGAAGGAAAGGCCAGCGCGAGCCGGTGAAAAGGGAAGCCAGACCGTCCTGTATACCGTGGATGGCCAGTTTTAGCAGAACGGCCGCCAAACCGCACAAAAGGCCCGTGAGCACCGACAGCACCAGCAGGCTGGTTCTCTCCGGCAACCTACGCAAAAGGGCCCTCAAAGGGCCCCAAATGTATTTGATGCCACTTTTTCGCGCCATCTTTATTCGTCGTCCCCAGGAGTGGAATACTGGGAAATATTGTCGTCCGGAAGGGTTTCCCCGGCAGCATCCGAAGCGTCTGCGCTGCCTCCGGCCACGGCTTCGTTCTCTGCATCTTCCTCTCCCTCCAGCCAGCGGGCCACGTCTTCCAAATCGTCTGTCTTCACATTGATTTTTACCAGGTAGATGGCATCCAGCGTTTCCACTGTAACGGCATAGAACGATGTTCCGTCCGGCTTGGGATACTTAACCAGATCTGTAAGATAGTCGCTGAATCCCTTGGGATATTTTTCAGCAAAGGCCGCCGCCAGGTCCGGATGCGTCCCCATCTTCTCAAAACTCACCACGTGTCTTTTCTTGAGGTCTGCCATAGCTAGGTTTTGTTTGTACGTTTCTTTCTGCTTGCAATATTATGGAATTGTTTTGAACCTTGCAAGCGGTCTCCCGATTTTTTCGAAGAATTTTTGAAGAAAAACGATTTTTGCCGCTGTTTCTTTTCGGGATCGTGTTCACAGAACACCGGTTTCATATCCCGGGGATCCAATCCCGTATAGAACATAATCGAAGATGTGGTCATGGGCGTAGGCGTAAAATCCTGCACCTGGTCCATCCAGATTCCCTTCAGGGCCGGATGGCTGGCCAGGCATTCCATATCTTTCAGCGTGCAGCCGGGATGGGAGGAAATAAAGTAAGGCACCAGGCCCACGTGGGTACCCGCCTCGCGGTTAACGGCGTCAAATTCCTTGCGCAGCCGCTCAAAAAGGCGGAAGGATGGCTTGGCCATTTTCTGCAGCACATGGTCCTCGGTATGTTCCGGAGCCACTTTCAGGCGGCCGGAAGTATGGTCCAGCACCAGCGTCTTCAGGTAAGGTTTGGAACTGGGATCCACAAAGCCGTCCTCGGTGAGGAAAAGGTCGTAGCGGATACCGCTGCCGATATAGCTGTGCCGGATGCCCTTGGTGGCATCGATGCGCTTATAAAGCTCCATCAGGCGGGTATGGTCGCAGTTCAGATTGGGACAACGGGCCGGGAACAGGCAGCTGCGGCGTTTGCATTTGTCGCAGAGTTCCAGGTTCTTCCCGTGCATTCCGTACATATTGGCCGTAGGCGCCCCCACATCGGAAATATTTCCTGCAAAGTCCGGCAGCTCATTCAGCGCCTTCACCTCTTTGAGGATGGAGGCTTCGCTCCGGCTCTGGATAAATTTGCCCTGGTGGGCGGCGATGGTGCAGAAATTACAGCCGCCAAAGCAGCCCCGGTGCGTATTCACGGAGAACTTGATCATGTCGTAGGCCGGAATCCGCTTGCCCTTGTACCGGGGATGAGGCAGCTTGGTGAACGGCAGGTCCCAGAAGGAATCCATCTCCTCCGTAGTGGCCGGGGGATAAGGCGGGTTGATCTGCACGTACCCGTCCCCTACCGGCTCTATGATGGTATCCGGGTGCATCATGTTGGCATGCGTCTCAATCCAATGGAAATTCTCCGCAAACGCCCGCTTGTCCTTCTGACATTCTTCAAATGAATGTAAAATCAACACACCTGCGGGAGAAGGGGTCTCCAAATCGTCGCTTCGCGACCCCTCCCATGCGCCGTGCTCTGCGAGCACTTGCTGTGGGCCCCTCCCTCTTACGCGGCCGAGGGTGGCCACGGATTTGGAGACCCCTTCCCCCTCCGGTTTTGTTTTATAAGTTCCTTTTATAAAAAAAGCAATCTGGGGAATCTGGTGCATTTTGTGCTGCGACCAGCCTTTTTCTATGCCACGGGTTAGCTCCAGCATCGGCCTTTCTCCCATGCCATAGCACAGGTAATCGGCTCCGGAAGTATATAATACAGAGGGCATTAAACAGTCTTTCCAATAGTCATAGTGGGTGAGGCGCCTTAACGAGGCCTCAATGCCGCCGATGACTACCGGCACGTCCGGGAAGAGTTTTTTCAGGATTTGGGTATAGACCGTAACTGCATAGTCCGGACGGGCACCGGCCTTGCCGTCGGGAGTATAGGCGTCGTCGTGCCTTAAACGCTTGGAGGCGGTATAGTGGTTTACCATGGAATCCATGGCGCCGGAATTCAGGCCGAAATAAAGGCGCGGTGTACCCAGCTTGCGGAAATCCCTCAGGTCGTCCCGCCAATTGGGCTGCGGCACCACCGCCACGCGGTAACCCCATTTCTGCAGCCAGCGGGCAATTACTGCCGTGCCGAAGGACGGATGGTCCACAAAAGCGTCCCCGCTGAAGAGGATAATGTCTATATAATCCCACCCCAGCGCCTGCACCTCTTTCACGGAGGTGGGGAACATATAATCGTTATTCGACATACAGAAGCAGGCCTTTCAGGTACTCGCCTTCCGGATGGTAGATATTCACGGGGTGGTCGGCGGGCTGGTTCAGGCGGTCCAGGATGCGGACGCTGCGGCCGGTCTCCGCGGCGGCGGAGAAAACGGCCAGGGCGAAGGCCTCCTTGTCCACCACCTGCGAACAACTGAAAGTGAACACGAAGCCGCCTGGCGCCACTTTGGAGATGGCGGCGGCATTCAGCCTCTGATAGGCCCGGAGAGCGTTTTTAAGGGCACCTCTATGCTTGGCGAAAGCCGGAGGATCCACAATCATGAGGTCGTACTTCCCTTCCGGAACGTCCCGGAGGAACTCCATGGCATCGGCACAATAGGAGGTGTGCCGCTCGGGCGCAAAGCCGTTCAGGGCCACGTTGCGGTCCACCATGTCCATGGCCTTTTTGGAACTGTCCACGGAATCCACATGCATGGCTCCGTTGCCCAGGGCATAGATGGAGAAGCCGCCGGTATAGCAGAAGAGGTTCAGGACGTTCCGGCCCCTGGCCAGAGCACCCACCCGGAAGCGGTTCTCCCGCTGGTCCAGGAAGAAGCCGGTCTTCTGGCCCTCGGTCCAGTTCACCAGGAAGCGGTGCCCGTTTTCCAGCACCAGCTGCTCGTTGTCGGAAAAATCATCGGCCTTCCAGAGATAGCCGTCCACCAAATCCAAACCGGCCTTGAACGGTGCGGTGCCTGAACTTTTGTCATAAACGGCCTTCAAGGCCGGTCCATATACCTCCTGCAAGGCCGCGCAAATGGCACTCTTGGCGCGGAACATGCCCACGGAATGGGCCTGCAGCACGCAGACGCCGGCATAATAGTCCACTATCAATCCGGGAAGACCGTCCCCTTCCCCATGCACCAGGCGGTAGCAATCCGTCCCGGAAGCACCGTGAAGGCCATAGGCAATCCGCAGCTGCAAGGCACGGGAAAGCATCAGCGTCCAGAAATCGGCCCGGGTGGGGTCCTCGTCAAAGCTGAGCACCCGTACGGCAATGGAGCCTATCTGGTAGTGTCCATAGGCCAGGAACTGCCCGTCGGCGGCATGGACGGCAACAAGGTCCCCCTCTGAAGGATGGCCCGTAATCTGGGCGATGGCCCCGGAAAACACCCAGGGATGATAGCGCAGGAGGGATTCTTCCCGGCGGGGTTTCAGTATAACTTTATCCATGCTGTTCAGGGTTCAGTTGTTCGGGTGTGAGAGGGTGCTTCTCAGAATCCATCAGTTTCAGGTACATTTCCCGGCACACCCAGGCATCGGTAGCAGCATAGCGCTGCTGGGAATCGGAGAGATGTTCGGCCTCCCAGTTGGAAAGCTGCTGGGCCTTGGAGATTTTCACGCCCAGGATGATGGCAGTCATTTTTTTCACGCTCTTGTCCCGGATACCATATTCGTTCACGATGGATTGCAGGTCCACAAAGCCTTTGGGCGCAAATTTCGTAATCTTCTGCAAGCCCCGCACATCGTCCCGTGTGGCCGCGCCCACTTTCACGATGGAAGGATTGGCCAGGATGGAAGCCAGCGGCCTGGGAAGGCCGATTTTATTGAGCCGGAACAGGAAAGCCTTCCCCCCGCCGGAAAGCTGCAGGAGGGCCGTTCCGGAGCTGTGCTGGTCCGGGGTAAAAGTGGGACGGGTTTCCGTATCGAATCCCAGAATCCGCTGACGCTTCAAATAACGTACGGCCTTGTCCAGCGTCTCCCCTTCCGTATCTACCAGCACAATCTCCCCGGGGAAAGAAGCCAATTCCAGGGCACTGATTTCCTCGGGACTAATCGATATCTGGAACATAGGCGTTTTGGACATAGGATGAGCCCACTTCCACCAGTACGGGACTTCCGTCCGGGGATTCCGCCGTCTCGTAGTATCGGGCATAGGGCCGGGAAATCCGGTGAGTGAACAAATTATAGCGGCGAAGCAGCCTGTATGTGCTGCCCACCACCGAAGAGCCGGCATCCAGCACCCGGAATTCCGGGGCCAGCATCTTATCCAGGGCCACGTCTTCGTCTGTTCCGCACCGCCGTATCATAGCCACTTCTCCCTGCAGCGACAGCGGGTCAAACGAGTAACTGTCTATAAGCAGAGCGTCCAGTACACGGCCGCTGGTGCGGTACTGGCGCAACACATCACGGAATTCCGTCCGCACATCCAGGGCCGATTCCGGGGTAATCACCGACAGGGCGGCACCTTCCGGGGCCCGATCGGCAAAGACACTCTGCCAGGTTCCGGAGGCCCTCACATCCCGCGAAGTCCACACAGCCAGATTTCTGGCACCGCTTTCAAAGGCATCTTCCAGCAAGGTATGCACAGCCGATACCAGAAGGGTTTTCCCTCCGGTCAGCTGCTGAAGGGTATCCACGTCGAACAAGCCGTATTCGGCCTGCATGGCCGATGTGAAAACCAGCACTTTGGAACGGCTCTTCATCAGGCGGGATTCCAGTTCCGAGGCACTCCTGAGGCAGGTGCTGTCCCAGGCGAACACAGCATTCTGGACCGCGGCCGTGCGCAGGCTGTCCAGCCGGCTGGAAGTTTCCGGCCCGTCGGCAAAGAAATGGCTGTAAGGGGCATTGTACGCATCCAGAATAACGTCGAACGACTCTCCGGCGAAATCCGGCAGGGAATCCCGGAGGGCGCGGCCGTCTATATTGTCCACCCGGTCCACGGAAACGAAGCGGCGGGCCAGCAAGATGCCTTCCAGCGGTTCGCCGATCAGGGCCACGGAGCCCTGGACATTACCGTGTCCGGCACTGGCGGCAAGACGTCCCAGGCCGGAAGTATCGGCCGCAATGGCCTCCACCAGCGCAACGGTGGGCCGCGGCGCCGCCACCTGCTGCTTGCAGGAACAAGAGAGCGCAACGACAGCTATGCCGATAAGAATACTAAATCTCATAACTACTGGAATAAAGTACAAAAATACACAATTCCGCTTACTTTTGCAATGTCAGCATTTCCCGAATCTTGGGAACCAGCAGGGAATCCACATACTCCTCTTCCATAAAATGGGTTCCCTCATATTCCTGGTATGTATCTCCGAAAAGGTCCCGCCACAGTTGCAACTGCACCACGCCGGATTTCTTGAAATGGTCCTGCGTGCCGAAAAAGGCGAAGAACGGAAGACCCGCCGCCAGATCCTTTCTGGCCTGGGCCTTGGCGGCTTCCCAATGGGCTTGATACTTCTTTAGGACCTCCGGCACAAACAGCAGGGGTTGCCGGTCCCCCGCTTTCACGGGAAAAAGGTGGTGCAGGTACCATCGGCCCAGAGCAAAATGGGTAACACCTCTCAGTTTATAGAGCAGTGGAGGAGCGCCCAGGGATGGAGAGACGAACAAGTGGGGCAGGCCTCCCACCCGGAGGGCCTGGATGGAGCCAAGCGACTCACCTATAATAAGTTCCGGATGCAATTCCTCCACCCAGGAAGCGATTTGGGCCGCCCCTTCATCCGGGTCGAAACTGTAGGTCCGTACCACCACCCGGATACCCTCTCCGACAAAACGTTCCGCCAGCACTCCGGGAATCCGGCTGTCGCCTCCGCCGCCCATGCCATGAATATAAAGGACTGTGTTCATACATTTGCAAAAATAAAGAAAATACTTTACTTTTGTAGGTAGTGTATCGAATTACTTTAAAAACAAACACAGATATGAAGAGATTTTACTTCCTTGTGGCTGCCCTTGCCGCCACCTTGTCTGCCGTATCCGCACAAGCACAGCCTGCACGGGCTCAGGCCCCTGCTCCCGTAGATCCGGCCAATTACCAGTTCACCGTAGTAAAGGAGAACCCCATCACTTCCGTCAAGAACCAGAACAATAGCGGCACCTGCTGGTGCTTCAGCGCCCTTTCCTTTCTGGAGAGCGAGGTAATCAAGGCCAAGGGCATCAAGGACCCGGCCCTGTATCCGGACTTCTCCGAGATGTTCATCGTCCGCCGTTCCTACTACGACAGAGCCATCAAGTATGTGCGTCTGGACGGGGCTCTCAATTTCGCCGTCGGCTCCGACTTCGGTGACGTGATTGAAACCGCCAAGGCATACGGCCTGGTGGACCAGAAGGCCTATACCGGCATGCAGTATGGCTACGACCTTCCCGTACAGGGAGAGCTGGACGCCGGCCTGAAGGGCTACGTGAGCGCCGTTGTGAAGAACCCCAACCGCAAACTCACCGCCGTGTGGCCCAAGGGTGTGAACGGCATCCTGGATGCCTATATGGGCCCCGTTCCGGAGACCTTCGTGGTGAATGGTGTAACCTACACCCCCGAAAGCTATCGTGACGCCCAGGGCATCAACCTGGACGACTATATCGGCTTTACCTCCTATACCCACCATCCTTTCTACACCCAGTTTGCCATGGAGGTACAGGACAACTGGCGCAACTCCCCTTCCTGGAACGTACCTCTGGACGAGTTCATGGCCATCATGGACTATGCCGTAGAGAACGGATACACCGTGGCCTGGGGCGGCGATGTTTCCGAGGCCGGTTTCACCCGCAACGGACTGGGCATCCTCGTGGACACCGCAGCTCCCACCGCCGGTTCCGACCAGGAGCGCTGGGTAGGCAGGGCCGATGAGAAACCCGCAGCTCCTGCCGCCGTAAAGGAAATCAAGGTAACCCAGGAACTCCGTCAGCAGTATTACGACGAGAAGACCTCCACCGACGACCACGGCATGCACCTCTACGGTATCGCCAAGGATCAGAACGGCAACAAGTATTATATGATCAAGAACTCCTGGGGAGAGACCGGCGCCTACAAGGGCCTGTGGTACATGTCCGAAGAGTTCGCCAAGGGCAAGACCCTGAACATCCTGGTTAACAAGAATGCCGTTCCCAAGGATATCCTCAAAAAGATCGGCCTTAAATAATGACCATCAAAAAGTATATTCCCAATACAATCACTTCCATGAATCTCCTCTCCGGAGCCATGGGAGTGATTTTCACCTTTCAGGGAAGGCTGGACATAGCCTTTGCCTGCATGCTGCTGGCCGCCGTTTTCGACTTCTGCGACGGGCTGGCCGCCAGGCTGCTCAAAGCCTATTCGGAGATAGGGAAAGAATTGGATTCTCTATGCGACATGGTGAGTTTCGGCTTGCTTCCCTCCTTGATGCTGGTGAAATGCCTGATGCAGAGCGGGAACGGATACCTGGTGTGCTGCACTCCCCTGTTCCTGGCTATAATGAGTGCATTACGGCTGGCCAAATTCAATGTGGATGAGCGGCAGGAGACGGATTTCATCGGCGTGGCAACCCCTACCGCCGCCATGATTTGCGGTGCGATGGCCTGTTATGTTCACGTGAGACCGGACTCTCTGCTGGCTTCCTGGGCGGCTACCCCCTGGTTCCTGCCACTGTTGTCGGTAATCCTTGGACTGCTGCTGGTAAGCGAGATCCCCATGTTCGGCATGAAGGTCAAGCCCGGCCATAAGCTGCTGGATGCCAAACGTATCGTTTTTCTGGCATTGGCCGTCACGGCCATTGCCGTCACCGTCCTCTCCGGCCGGCACATCAGCCTGGCGGTACTGGCCGTGTTTGTAATCTACATTTTGGAGAATCTGGTACTTCATTTTATCAAAGTATGAGAATTAAACTGTTCCTTATCGGCCTTCTGGCTTTTCCCCTTGTCCTTTCGGCCCAGAAAAAGCCCCTGGACCATAGCGTTTATGACAGTTGGCAAAGCGTTGGAGCCACCTCGCTGTCTCCCAAGGGCAACGTCCTTACCTACGAAGTGAATCCGCAGGAAGGTGACGGCATCCTCACCATCCGCGTGATGGGTAAAAAAGGCCGTGAAATCACCATCGAGCGAGGTTATCAGGCCCGCGTGCTGGACGATGAGAGCTTCGCCGTATGTCTCATCAAGCCCCAGTTCGCCAAGACCCGCCGGGCCAAGATTGATAAGAAAAAGGCCGATGAGATGCCCAAGGATTCGCTGGCAGTGATCAACCTTCGCACCGGCGAAGTGACCAAGTTTCCGGAAGTAAAGGGCTACAAGATGGGAAAACACGCCTTGAAGGCCTTTGCCTTTGCCACCACAGACACAACCTTCATTCCTGCGAAGGACAGGAAGGCCAAAGACATGGGTTCTCCCCTGGCGGTCTATCATTTCGCCGACGCCTGCATCGACACCCTCCAGAAGATTGACGCTTACGAGTTCTCCAGGGACGGCCTGCAACTGGGTCTGGTGCGAAAAAGCGGGAAGAAGGCCTTTGAAACGGGCTTTTATTCTGTGGCCGACAGAAAGGAGCAGTTCCTGGCCGACACATCGGCCTGGCATGCAGTTCCGCATTTTAACGAGACGGGCACCGAGGCCCTGTTCCTGACGGCAAAGGACACGCTGGACAGCGGCAGCAAGCACGCGGAACTGTTCCGCTATTCCGTTGCCTCCGGGAAAGCCGATGTGATGGCCGGTCCGGACAGCCTTAAGGATATCCCCGAAGGATGGGGCATTACGGAGAACAGCAGCTACTCTTTCAGCCACGACGGTCAAATGGTTTACGTTGGCGTCCAGGAATTTACGCCGCCCAAGGACACGAATCTGGTGTCCTTTGAGCTGCCCGGACTGGACATCTGGAACTGGAATGCCGCCGAACTTCCGCCTTCCCAGAAGGTTAGCCTGAAGGCCGATGAAGCCCGCACATACCCGGTACGGCTGGGTTCCGGTGCGCCCAGACTCCTTAACGACAGCAAGGCTGTCCGGCTCACCATGGGTAACCGTGGAGACGGTCCCTGGGACCTGAAAGTGCGCATCAAAGACCCGGTGGAAACGCAGTGGAACTTCCAGAATACGGTACAGGTGATCGTGGCTTCGCAGAGCGAGGAAAAACTTGTGGCGGAAGGTCGTTTCGACAACGTTTCCCTGTCTCCCCTGGCCCGGTATGTTATCTGGTGGGACTACCCAGCCCAGTGTTGGAGACTTTACGACATCGCGGCCGGAGAGCTCCGCACCCTGGCTCCGGATGTAGCCTTCTATTCCGAGGATGACGACCATCCCATGATGAAGGAACCTTACGGCACCGCCGGATGGATGGAGAACGACCAGGCCGTGCTCCTCTACGACCGCTACGACATCTGGAAGGTTCCTGCCGACGGAAATACACCTCAACGCCTTACCACGGGCCGGGAGAACGGCATCACATACCGCTATATCAACACCAAGGACAGGGAAGAGGAGCGGCATATCCTGCCGGCCGAAACCATCCTTTTGAGTGTTTTCGACAATGCCACCAAGGAGAACGGCCTGGCCAGCCTGCAGGTAGCCAATCCTGCCAAAAGCTTCCGTACACTGGTGAAGGGAGGCTATTCCTGGTCCGGAGTGCAGAAAGCCAAGGATGCCGATGTGTTCACCTACCTGAAAGGCAACTTCCAGGATCCGATGGATGTTTACTACACCTTGGAGCCCGGCAAGAATGAGCAGAAACTCACGGACATCAATCCCCAGCAGAGCGAATACAACTGGGGCACCGTGGAACTCTATCACTGGAACGCCTACGACGGCACCAAACTGGACGGCCTGCTGTACAAGCCGGAAGATTTCGACGCTTCCAGGAAGTATCCCGTTATGATCTATTTCTACGAGAAGAATTCCGAGACGCTCTATAACCACATCATGGTGCAGCCCAGCTGGTCCATCATCAACATCACCTTCTATGTGTCAAGGGGTTATGTGGTGTTCGTACCGGATATCGTCTATTCCTCCGGCATACCGGGCGAATCGGCCGTGAACTGCATCTGCAGCGGGGCCGAATCCCTCACCAAGTACCCGTGGATAGACAAGGACAACATGGCCATCCAAGGGCAGAGCTGGGGCGGTTACCAGGTAGCTTATCTGATTACCCGCACCAACATGTTCAAATGTGCCGGCGCCGGCGCCCCCGTGAGCAATATGACATCGGCCTATGGCGGCATCCGCTGGGAATCCGGCAACAGTCGCCAGGGGCAGTACGAGCAGGGGCAGAGCCGCATCGGCCGGGCCCTTTGGGATGGTATAGAACTCTACATGGAGAACTCTCCCCTGTTTAAGCTCCCGAACGTAACCACCCCGGTGCTCATCATGCACAACGATGCCGACGGCGCCGTTCCGTGGTACCAGGGTATCGAGATGTTCATGGGACTAAGGCGTCTGGGCAAACCCGCCTGGCTGCTGGAGTATAACGACGAAGCCCACAACCTGAGGCAGCGCCGCAACCGAAAGGACCTCACCATCCGCCTGCAGCAGTTCTTCGACTATTACCTGAAAGGTGCCCCCGAACCCGCCTGGATGCGCAGCGGCGTCCCCACCCTCAAGAAAGACCGCTACTTCGGCTACGAAGACGCTCAATAAGGCCGATGTCCCGGGTTAGACCCGGAATCTTCTTCCCTATCGGGTGCGTTTTGCCCCTCATTTGCCCCCGCCAGCATTTTACGCTTCGCGGGGGCAAATTATGCCGATTTCGCACCCGCCACAGGCACAGCACTCATAGCTGCTTTTGTCTTTAGAAAGGCAGAGAGAGCCCCCCATGGGACATTGCAGAATCGAAGGGCGCATTCTCTTTTCCATTTTTCTCTTTTACCCATGATTGGTTTGGGTGTTGAATGGAAACTTTTGTATCACTGCCTTTTATGGTTTTTCGCCCGGGAAAACGAAATAGGCGAATTCACATAACTCACTGAAGTACAGACAGTTCCATTCTACACCAATTCTCGATGGATATGCAAAACCCTCCCCTCGCGTACGCCGGGTGCCACTCCACTTGACCCTAAGCCTTGACATCACGTAAGTGTCTCCGCGGTACAACGTTATTTGTCAACACGTCCTGAGTGTTTGTTGCTGTGAGGAGGTGCTGGGGGGCCGGGGGCTTGTCCACCCCCGGACGAGTATAGGGGGAGGGGCCCAATGACGGCCGTTCGTGAGCGAACGAGCCGGAAAATGGGAGGGGCCGGAGTGAGCGAAGCGAACGGAGTCCCCCGGCCCCCCAGCACCTCCTCATATGCCGATCAGACCGTCCGAAGAAGGTCTGTGAACTTTACGCGGATGTCGCCCAGGATGGCGCGCCAGTCCTTCAGGTTGCCGTCCAGGTTGTCGGAAACGGCTTTGAAGCAATAGAAGGGAAGGTTATGCATCCGGCAGAACAGGGCGGCGGCATAGGCTTCCATGTCAAACAAATCATACTGCCCGGACAGCGTCTTTACTTGCTCCGGACTAAAGGTTTGCGTGCTCATGAAATAGTCTCCGGAAAAGACCGAGCAGCCTTCCCCCGGAAGGTCTATGCGGTCATCGACCAGTTCGCTGCCTCCGTTGATGAAACTGCGCACGTTCAGGATGGAGCCGATGGGATATTTGGTCGATCCGGCGCTGCCGATGTTCAGGATTACGGGCTTGCTGTCTGCCTCTCTATTCTCATACCATCTTAAAAGGCTGCTGAACATCCGCATCTTGCCCATCCCGGTATAGACCACGGGAAAAGGTACATCGGCCTGGGAGATTTCATCTTTATCGGCCACAAAGAGAACCAACTCGCGGCCCCGGAGTTCTTTCAGTATTTGGTCAGGTTGCATAAGAGTTGTTTTAATCCTTGCAAAGATAATAAGAAAAAGCTTATATTTGCCGTTGAAATACAGTTACTTTCTGTCTATGAGCGATTATAGGACCCTGGATATCAGCGCCTGGACCCAGGTGGGAGAAGGCGGCAACGGTACCGTCTATGTGAATCCGTCCAAAGCAGATGTGATTCTGAAAGTGAACAAAGCGGGTATCAACACCCTCGCGTTCGTCACCAACGAGTACAAAGTTTCCAAGGCAGTGGAGGGGCTGGGAATCCAGACACCTAAGATGTACGAAATCGTCCGCGTGGGAGACGGCTATGCCACCCTTTCCCAACTCATCAGGAATAAGAAATCACTCTCCCGCATCTGCGAGGCCGAGCCCGCCAGGACGGAAGAAATGGCACAGGTCCTCTGCGAAAACGGGAAGAAACTGTTCAGTACGCGCTGCAATACAGAGCTCTTTCCCAGCCGGAAAGAGCAATTGATGAGAGCACTGGACAAGGTACAGTTCATCGGGAAAAAGAACCGACAGATCATTGCCACGTTCGCCCGGACGATTCCCAATTGCAAAACCTGTATCCACGGAGACTTCAACACGGGGAACCTCATTTTGTCCGACGGCCGCTACTACTGGATAGACCTGGACCGCTTCGGCTACGGAGATCCCATGTTTGATATCGGCCATCTTTTCCAAATCTGTAATGTATATGCTCCCATGAAAAGGGTACAGGAAATCTTCCACATGCAGGAGGAGCAGCTGCTCCTCTTCTGGAAGGCGTTTGCCAAGGCCTATACGGGAGAGGAAGACCCGGCGGCGTTCAACCGTCTGGCCGGCAAGTTTGCCTGTCTGGACATGGTCACCCGCTATGAATTACAGACGCCCAGCCTGCCGGAACGCATTTTCTTTGCCGTACACATCCGGCGCCTTGTTAAATCCTATTTTCAATGAATGCGGTAAAGTCCCTGTTATTTCCGCTGGCTATGATTGTTTCTTCTTCCCTATACGCTCAGCAGTTCCTCCCGGTGAAAGGCATCGTAAATGCCAGGGACTTGGGCGATTATGCGGTGCAGGATGGCCGGAATATCCGCAAAGGGCTGCTCCTTCGCTCGGCCCATCTGGCCGAGGCCACGGATGCCGATATCCGCTACCTCTCAAGCATTCCCGTAACAAAGGTCATCGATTTCCGGAAGCCGGAAGAAAAAAAGGGAAAGACGGACCGGACTGTTCCCCTGGCCGATCATTTGAGCCTCCCCATTGATGGCAGCGGGAACGCAGCCGCCGAGGCGACGGAGAAGGAAAAAAAGAAGATTACCGGACGAAAGAAATTCGACGTAAAGAAGATTATCGTGATGATAGCCTTCAATGAAAAGGCAAAGAAAGTGGCCCGAGAGATGTATCCCACCTTGTTTTTTGACCCGGAATGCCAGCAACAGTTCGCCCGTTTCTTCCGCCTGGTCCTTTCAACGGAAACCGGCGCCGTCCTTTATCACTGCACGCAGGGGAAGGACCGCACCGGTATTGCATCGGCCCTCCTGCTGGCTGCCCTGGGAGCCGGGAGGGAGACCATCGTGGCCGATTTTGACGCCACCAACAAGGTCTATGAGAAGGATGTGAAGAAATACAGCCGCAGGGTAAAGTTCTGGGGTGGAAAGGAGGAAGAGATTAACGTGGTCAAGGCCTTCCTGGGCTGCAACACGGAGAACTTCGTGAAGGCGCTGGACCGCATCGACCGGGAGTTCGGCTCCCTGGACGCCTATCTGAGAGGTCCCATCGGCCTAAGCGATGAGGACATCCGCGTACTTCGGGAAAGGTATCTGGAATAAGAAGAGGCGGACCTGAGTCTTGACTGACCGGTCCGCCTTCCTCTGTAAATCACCGCGCTATTTCTTGAAGAAGCGGTTGTACAAGCCCAGGAAACCGGCGCCATGGCGGGCTTCATCTTTAGCCATTTCGTGAATGGTGTCGTGAATGGCGTCGTAGCCCAGTTCCTTGGCTCGTTTGGCGATGGCCAGCTTGCCTTCGCAGGCGCCGGCCTCTGCCTCATAGCGCTTCTTGAGGTTGGTTTTGGTGTCCCAGACCACTTCGCCCATGAGTTCTGCGATGCGGGCGGCGTGATCGGCCTCTTCAAAGGCATAGCGCTTGAAGGCATCGGCCACTTCCGGATAGCCTTCCCTTTCGGCCTGGCGGCTCATCGCGAGATACATGCCCACCTCCGAGCATTCACCGGTAAAATGGTCCTGGAGACCCGCCCAGACCTCCGGGTCGCAGCCCTTGGCAACGCCCAGGACATGCTCGCAAGCCCACTGGGGCTTGCCTTCCTCTTCCTTAAGTTCTACGAACTTTTCTGCCTTTGCGTGGCAAACGGGACATTCTGCGGGAGGGTTTTCACCTTCATATACATAACCGCATACGAGGCATCTGAATTTCTTTTTCATCTTGGTTATCTGTTTAATGTTTTACTTTGGAAGAATTCTAATCTAAATTCTATTTACAAAAATAACGAAAATTTCACAAATAATCACTAATTTAGCAAAGAATCTTTCAAAGACTTTATGGTACCGTTTCTCAGGCAAGTGGCGCAACACTATTTCCGGCAGGGAAACCTGGCCGGCACTTGCTTCATACTGCCCAACCGGCGCTCTATCGTATTCTTTCGCAAGTACTTGGGAGAATGCGTAATGGAGCAGGGTACTCCCCTGGCTGTCCCTCCGCTGTATACCATCAACGACTTCTTCTGCAGGGTTCACGGCACGGAAATCACAGACCGGGTAAGGCTGCTGATGGTGCTTTACGAATGCTACAAAAGCCTGTATCCCCAAGCCGAGCCGCTGGACGAGTTCATCTTCTGGGGAGACATGCTTCTGGCCGATTTCTCCGACGTGGACAAGTATCTGGCCACCCCCCGTACGCTCTTCCAGAACGTGGCTGATATCAAAGCCATCCAGGACAATTATTCCTATCTGACGGATACCCAGCGGAAAGCCATCGATCACTTCCTATCCCATTTCCACGAACGGAAAACCGGGCCGGTGAAAGAGAAGTTCCTGAGCCTTTGGAATATCCTCTACCCCCTTTACACGCAATTCAACCAGGTACTGGAGGAACGGGGAATGGCGTATGAAGGAAAAGTTTACAGAGCCCTGGCAGACCGCCTGAACAGCGATATTCCTGCCAGGGACATCCTGGAACCCGTATTCCCGGAAACGGAAAAGTACGTCTTCGTGGGCCTGAATGCCCTGAACCTTTGTGAGAGTCTCCTGCTGAAAAAGATGCGGGACGCCGGGCTGGCCGATTTCGTATGGGATTTCGTATCGGAGGAAATACGGAACCCGCAGAACAAGTCTTCTTTGTTCCTTTCCCAGAACGTCAAAGACTTTCCTCCCGCCTTTTTCCCGGATCCGGAAGGACTGGGAAAGCCGGATATCCGCGTGGTGAGCGTACCCTCCGCCGTCGGCCAGGCCAAACTGGCGCCGATGATACTGAAAGAGGTAGTAGGTGACCCTGTGGAAACGGCCTTCGTGCTGCCGGACGAGACGCTGCTGCTGCCCCTGCTGAATGCTATTCCGCCGGAGTTCGACAGCATCAACGTCACCATGGGCTACCCCATGCGGGACAGTGCCGTCTATACCCTGATGGACGCCGTTGGGCAGTTGCAGCTGCATCTTAGAAAGCGGGAAGAAGGCTGGTATTTCTATCACAGGAACGTGAGCGCCCTGCTCTCCGCCAGCCTGCTGCGGGAAGTCCTTACCCCGGAAGAGGCCGGGATAGTTGCGTCCGTAAAACAGGCTGGCAAGTACTACATTCCCCAGAAAGACCTTACGGGTGGCCCCTTGCTGGATTTGCTATTCCAACCAGTTATCACAGAGCCTACCGCGTCATCGGCCCGGCAGAATCATGCCATGGAAGCGTATCTGTCAGAAATAGTGGGTTACCTGGGACGCCAATTGGGACCGGAAGGAGAGAAGATGCTGGAGCTGGACTTCGCCAAGCGCTATCACACGGTGTTGAACATGATGGCCGATGTGGACCTGGCACTGCTGCCGGTCACCCACCTTCGCGTTTTGGACGGCCTGCTGCAAGGGCAGTCGGTTCCCTTCCGGGGAGAACCGCTGCAGGGATTGCAGATCATGGGTCCGCTGGAAACCCGCGCCCTGGATTTCCGCAACCTCATTATCCTGAGCGCCAACGAGAGTTCCTTCCCCAGGAAGAGCTTCCAGTCCTCCTTCATCCCCCCGGAGCTCCGCAAAGGGTTCGGCCTTCCCACCCACGAATATCAGGACGCCGTCTGGGCCTACTATTTCTACCGGATGATCCAGCGGGCGGAAAATGTGTGGTTGGTATATGACAGCCGGACCGAAGGTCTCAAAAGCGGCGAGGAAAGCCGATACATCAAGCAATTGGAATACCACTTCAACCTGCCGCTGAAGCGCTACACGGCCGCTGCCGAGATGCATCCGATTCCGGCGATTCCGGCCATTGCCAAAACGCCGGAGCACATCCGCATCATCCGGGAGAAGGAACTGTCCGCCACAGCCCTTCAGGCCTATCTGGCCTGTCCCGCCAAATTCTTCTACCAGGTGGTGGAAGGCCTTCAAGCTAGCGAAGAAGTGGCCGAATCCCTGGATGCCGGCATGCTGGGTAACGTATTCCACAAGGTGATGCAGGAACTCTACAGCCCCTATCTAGGCAAAGTCCTGCCCCTGGCCGATATCGTAGCCATGCTGGGGAAGCGGAAAGACCTGGCCAAGCGCATTCGGGCCAGGGTAATGGAAGAGATGAAGACCGTTGAAGTGACCGGTCGGAACCTGGTACTGGAACGGGTGCTGCTGGACTACGTCACGGGTACGCTCTCGCACGACCGTGAGCTGCTGGTCCGCAGCGGTTCGGAAGGTTTCCGTATCCTGGGACTGGAGAGCCGGCGCAGAGCCGATTTCCACGGCTTCCATTTCAAGGGATTCGTGGACCGGATAGACAGTTACATTCCCGGCGAAGTCCGTATCCTGGACTACAAGACCGGAAAAGTGAAAGACGAGGAAATTGCCATAACAGACGAAAACGCCCAGGCGGTGGCCGACAAACTCTTCGCTCCTCCCGGAAGCGACCGCCCCAAAATTGCCCTGCAGCTATTCCTGTATGACTTTTTTGCCCACCAGGACTCTGAACTGAAAGGAAATACTATCGTCAACAGCATCTACAGCACGGCCCGCCTGTACTCCCAGCCCCTGCAAGACCAGGCCGAGAGTCCGGTTTTCAGCGCCCTGGTAAAAGAACGGCTGGCCCAGACCCTGGACCGGATTGTGGATCCGGAGGTTCCGTTCGAGCGCACGGAAGATACCCGCAGCTGCCAATGGTGCGATTTCAAGATGATTTGCGGAAGGTAATCAGAAACCCTCTTCCAGGGTATCCCAGAGTTGTTCCATCGCACGGCGGTCCTTCTTGGTAGGACGGCCGGCGCCACGGTCCCTCGTAACAAAGAAACTCTCTACCGGGGCCTTCAGTTTTTCCATCTCTTCTTCCGGCGTAAGGTTTTCGGCATAATCCGGCACCAGTTTGGCGCCCACCCGGTTTTCCAACGGGCGCAGGACCTTATAGGTGTAGGTTACAATTCCTTTACGCACCTGGATTACTTCTCCGGCCTGGATGGCACGGGAAGGCTTGGCCGGGATGCCCGCCACCTTTACTTTCCCGCCTTTGCAAGCCTCGGTGGCCTCGCTCCGCGTCTTAAACACACGGATGGCCCATAGATATTTGTCTATTCGGGGTTCGTCCATAAAGTTCTATTCTTCAACAGGTTCCGAAACAATGTCATCATCGGCCCTGGGGTCCATCCTCACTTCCAGCAGAACGGTATCTGCCTCCGTGGGAACCAGGAAGAAATCCGTCACTTCGGAAGGTATCAGCAACACATCTCCGGTCTTTAGGGTATAAGGCTTTTCCGCTTTCAGGACAGCCGCACCGGTGGTGCAGACATAAACCAGGAAAGAGTCTTCCTCCGGGGCATGGCTTTTCAGTGGCTCCAGAAGCTTAATCTTATTCACGGTGAACTGCGGCGTAACGGCCAGCGCGGTTCCCTTGCCGGTTTCCGGCTTCCGCCAGGCTTTGAAATCTATCAGGTCTATGGCCTCTTCCAGGTGATGTTCCCGTTCGGCCGATCCCCAGTCGTAGAGGCGGAAGCCCAGTTCGGAAGCTTCGGCAATTTCCAGCAGTTTCACATCCCGGGCGGCGTGGACCTGTCCCGGAAGCACCAGATAACTCTCTCCAGGGACCGGCTTAACGCTGTATAGCAAATCCTCCACAGTGCCGTCCAGGCAGGCTCCGTAGCACTCTGCAGCAGTAATGTTCCGTTTCCAGCCCAGATACAGGCGGGCATCGGAGCCACAGGCCTCCACATACCAGAGGGCCGTCTTACCAAAGGCGTCGTAGCGCTGCTCAGCCACCTCGTCGTCCGGATTTACGTGCAAGGAGGTGCGTCCTTTCACATCCAGGCGCTTCACCAGTACCGGGAACTGGGTTCCGTACCATTCAAAGGAGGTTTCCCCCACTACCCGTTCCAGGTAAGTCTGCATAATGTCGCTGAGCGTGTTGCCGCCCAGCCACCCTTCCGAAGCCATGGAATCCACGAAGCCCAGATCGGCCAAACGGTACTCCGCCCTGCCCCAGGGAAACACCCGCACATCCGGCAGGAACCTTAGGGGAGTTAGTCTCTTTTCTTCCATCTACTTGATTTCCAGATAGTAAGGCAAACGTGCGTACACGCAACCAGGCTTATCCTCATTAAGGATATACTGAAGGGAACGGACAACCGGCTCCAGCGAAGTACCGGAGAATACGGTAGGTTCCTCCCGGATGGTGCCGAACAGCGTCATCAGCTCCTCAAAGGCAGTGGGAACGGCCGGGTAGGAAACCACCTTATAATCATCGGCAAACTGCAGCCCCGCCAGGGATGCGGCATAGCCGATGGCGTCTTTCAGAGAACCAATCTCGTCCACAAGGCCGATTTCCAGGGCATCGGTTCCAGCCCACACACGTCCCTGGGCTATTTCATCCACCTTCGCAGACTCCAGACCGCGGCTGTCGGCCACCAAATTGACGAAACGTTCATAGATATCTTCCACCGAAGCCTGCATGTAGGCTGTTTCCTCGGCATCGAAAGGACGCATTAAGGAAAGCACATCTCCGTGCTTATTGGAGGAAACGCTCTCCACACCTACTCCCAGTTTCTTAGCCACTTTGGAGAACTCCGGAATCATGGAGAATACGCCGATGGAACCGGTAAGGGTTGTTGCATCGGCATATATCTTCTGACAGCCGTTGGAAATCCAGTAACCCCCGGAAGCGGCATAATCGCCATAAGAGGCCACCAAAGGCTTCTCCCTGCCCAGCACATCCAGCGCGCTCCGAATCTTCTCCGAAGCCGATACGCTGCCGCCGGGAGAATTGACCCGAAGCACCACCGCCTTCACAGACGCATCTTTCCGGATAGCATCCACCACCTGCACAAAACTGTCTGCAGCCAGATTCTCACCCTTTCCATCCACAATCTCACCATCGGCAAAGAGCACGGCCACATTGGTTCGGCCGGGCAGGTTGTTCACCTTGGCCTCGATATAGTCAGGAAGTGCCACCAGATGGAGATCTTCCCGCTTCTGGACCTGTGCCAGGGAACAAAGCTTGTTCACAAGAGCCTCGCGGTCCATCAACTCATCCACAAGACCATATTCCAGAAAATCCTCCGGAAAGACGAGCTTCAAATTATCAATCAAGCCGTTAAATGTTTCCACAGACATATCGCGGGCCTGGGCAATGGTACTGGCATACACCTTCCAGGAGGCGTCAATCAATGCCTGATACTGCTCCCGGTTATCGGCCGATGAGGAGGAACGCACAAACATTTCTCCGGCACTCTTGTACTTGCCGTGGCGGATAAGCTGTACGTTCACGCCCAGTTTGTCCAGGATGTCCTTAAGGAAGTACTGCTCGGTGGTGAGACCGTTGAGCATATAGGTTGCGCCGTGATAGCTGCCCATGTAAATCTTGTCGGCCACCGTGGCCAGATAGTAGTCTCCGTTCCCCGGTGCTTCAGTATAGGCCACCACGGCTTTTCCGCTGCGACGGAAATTCTCCAGGGCCGCCCGGAGTTCCTCCAAGCCGGCCATACCGGCAGAGGCTCCGTCCGGACGCAGGAAGATGTACTGGATGGAAGGATCGGCCGCCGCAGCCTCGATGGCCTGTACGGCATCCCACAATCCCACGATACATCCCATATCAAAACTTAGGGACATTACGTCCGGCATGGGCGAATCCTGAGTTTGTTCGGCCAGGGCATAATCGGCCAGGGAGATATCCAGAACACCGTTTCTGGGAAGGACTACCTTACCACTTCCGGCAGACAAGGAGCCCACGAGGCCTATCAGGAATATAAAGCCGATTACCTGCAGGATAATAAAGCCGCAGATAACGGCCAATACGGTCTTGAAAAAATCCTTCATATTGAAATACAGTTATTTAACGAGTTGGGTAGCCCTGTTCCAGGCGCAGTGGACCCGGTAATATTTATCCAGATAATCGCTTCCCATGGAAGGAAGATACATAGACAGGCCGGAGTAAGTGTTGATATAGAAGCCCGAAGAACCCAACAAGAACGACGGCGTGGCAGCTTTGTAAAGGATACAGTTGTCCAGGGCGCGCTGCAGCAAGGTTTCTTCCTCCGGAGTGATTCCGGCATGTACAAGAACGTCCTTCAGATCGTAATAGTAGTGGCGGTTATAACGGAAAAAGCCCTGCACCTGAAGGCCTGACATGGAGGAAAGCTGTACGCGGTATTTCTCAAACAAGTCCTTGCATACTTCTGCCAGCGGTTCCATCTTGCGGGTGTCAATCACGGTAATAGTGGCCGAACGGGAACTGCCGCTCTGGGCATCGTAGTAGCTGAAATAGTCCTGGCATACAGCAACCGGATCCGGAGTCTTCATCAGCAACTGCCCGATTATCTTGGTGTAGTCAAAACCCTCTGCCAACACCTCCGTAGGGGAGAAACCAATAACATCCACTTTTTCCCGAAGCTCGTAGGCGACTTCCACACACCCCATCAGGCAGGCGTCGAAGATCAGGTAATCCAGATGGTAAGGGATAGCCGCTGCAAACACGTCCAGATCCATTTCCAGGATAGTGGTTCCATCGTCCCGGCCGATGGTTTTTACAGCAGGAAAAGAATTCCGGTCTATAGGCGGGAAGTATTCCGGTACACTCCCCAGAGCACGGCGTAAACTGTTTCCCGGAGCGGAATAGGCGATACCATTGGGCTCGAAGACAGTAGGATTTTCATAATACCGGGGCGGAAGCCAGCCGGTAGCATGGGAGGAAAAGATAACCCCATACCGGTTACCCGGGAAGGCATTGTTCATAAAACTGAATGCCTCCGTAAGGGTTTCGGCCTCACACATAAGGGTTTCCGCACTCCACACCTTCAGGGTATCCCGGACCGGAGTTCCATCTTTATCGGCATACATGCGGAAAAGGACAGGGGAAGACGGCTCTTCATAGCTTCGCGAACCGGGAGGGTCCGTCAGACGGGAGAACACCAGCAGTACTGGGTCCGTTGAAGAATTCCGTGAAGGGAGGGGGCCGGATTCCAGGTCCTCGATATCTGCAGCCAGCCATCCGGAAAGATCGTTGAAACCGGCAGCCACGTATAGAAGCACATTCCGCACATCCGGAGACTGGGTTCTGGAAGGTGTGACAGAGGCGCCCGAACCTTCCCCGGACGACGTGAAGTCGAAATTATCGTCCTTGAAGCAGCCCGTGAGCCCTACAGTCATAAGCAGCACCGCTGCGATATGGAAGATTCTACTACGCATAAAATGCCCTTTATTCTGCAAAGTTAATATTTATTTATAAATTTGCATCAAACAGAGATATACTATGAATCGTATTTGTACAATGATTACCCTGCTTGGAACGGCCGCCCTCCTGGCCGCGTGTGATGCTCCCGCCGGCAAGGCCGGAGCGGATGATTTCAAATATACCATTGATTCCTTCGCCGATTTAAAGGTGATGCGCTATCAGATTCCCGGCTGGGAAAACCTGAGCCTGCAGCAAAAGGAGTATGCCTATCACCTGGCCGAGGCAGCCAAATACGGACGGGACATCCTGTGGGACCAGAACTGCAAGGAGAACCTCCGGGTACGCCATGCGGTAGAGACCATTTTGGAAACGGAAGGGATTGAAACGGAGAATGCCGATTATCAAAGCTTCCTGGTCTATGCCAAACGCCTTTTCTTCTCCAACGGAATGCATCATCATTATGCCGAGGACAAATTCTTCCCGGCCTGCCCGCGCGAGTACTTTGCCCTCCTGCTGGAAAAAGCCGGCATCCAGGATGAGGAATTGCTGGAGATTATCTACAACCCGGAGATTTATCCGCAGCGACGTTCCACGGAAACTTCCGGGGACCTGGTGAAGCTGTCGGCCGTCAATTTCTACGAAGGCGTCACCCGGGAAGAGGTGGAGAAGTATTACGCCGCCCTGGTGGACCCGTCCGACCCGCATCCCGTCTCCTGGGGCCTTAACACCAAAGTGGTGAAAGGGGCCGATGGAATAATCCGGGAACTGCCCTGGAAAATAGGCGGCATCTACTCCCCCGCCCTGGAGAAAATCTGCGAAGAACTGGTCAAGGCCCAGACAGTTGCGGAAAACGACATCCAGCAGCGCGCCTTGGGGATTCTCATCGAATACTACCAGACCGGGGACCTGAAAAAATGGGACGAATTCAACATCGAATGGGTGAAGGATACCCTGGGAACCGTGGATTTCATCAACGGCTTCATCGAGGATTATAACGACCCGCTGGGGCGGAAGGCCTCCTGGGAAGGGTACGTGAATATCAAGGACTTCGAAGCCTCCAAGCGCACGGAAACCCTTAGCGCCAACGCACAGTGGTTCGAGGACAACTCCCCCGTTGACCCTCGTTTCAAAAAGGCCACCGTCAAGGGCATATCGGCCAAAGTAATCAACGCAGTGTGCCTTTCCGGCGACAGTTATCCTTCCACCCCCATCGGCATCAATCTGCCCAATGCCGACTGGATCCGGAAGGAGCACGGCTCCAAGAGCGTGACCATCGCCAACATCACCCACACCTACGACTATGCCGCCCAGGAACTGCCCACCAGCACCCTCGCGGAATTCGCTTTCAGCAAAAAGGAGATAGAGCGGTACAAGAAATGGGGAACGGTGGCCGATGAGATCCATACGGACCTGCACGAATGCCTGGGCCACGGCTCCGGACAGTTGCTGCCGGGCGTAAGCACCACTGCCATGGGAGAGTATGCATCGGCCCTGGAAGAGGCCCGGGCCGACCTTTTCGGCCTCTACTACACGGCCGATCCCAAGATGGTGGAACTGGGCATCATGCCGGACCCGGAGGCTTACAAGGCCGAATATGACAACTACATCCGCAACGGGCTGATGGTCCAGTTCACCCGCGTGGAACTGGGCCGTCCCAACACTGAGGCGCACATGCAGAACCGCAAGCTCATCGCCGAGTGGTGCCTGGAGAAAGGCGCCAAGGACAAAGTCATAGAGAAAAAAGTCCGGAATGGAAAGACCTACTTTGTGGTAAACGACTATGCAAAACTGCGTGCCCTCTTCGCGGAACTTCTGGCAGAGATTCAGCGCATCAAGAGTGAAGGAGACTATGAGGCCGGAAAGAATCTGATAGAAACCTATGCAGTGCACATCGACCCGGCCCTGCACAAGGAGGTGAAGGAGCGTTATGAAGCTCTGAACCTAAAACCTTACGGCGGCTTCATCAATCCGGAGATTGTCCCCGTTGTCAAGGATGGTCAAGTTGTTGACTACAAACCCGTTTATACGGACGACTATCTGGGACAGATGCTTCTTTACGGGAAAAAATACGGAACGCTTTAAGCTAAGCTTTTACGTTATCCCCCCCCGAAACCCCTCCCCTCGGGGGAGGGACTTAGACCAGCGTTCAATATGATTAAAGATTACCGCAATTACCTGAGGCTGGAGCGCAGGATGTCACCCAATACGGTGACTTCCTATTGCCACGACGTGGCAGGGCTGTTGGAGCATTGCGGTAAAGAACCTTCCCAGATTACTTCCGAAGACATCCAAGCCTATCTTGGAAAGGTGACGGCCGATGGCCTTTCCAAGCGAAGCACCGCCCGTCTCACCAGTTCCATCCGGTCCTTCTTTGACTGGTGTGTCCAGGAGGGAGAACTGAAGGAGAATCCCTGTGACCGGGTGGAAGCGCCCAAACTGGGAAAATATCTGCCCTCCGTACTCAGCCTGCAGGAAGTGGAAGCCATCCTGGCGTCCGTGGACCTGAAAAAAGCCGGCGGAAAAAGGGACCGGGCCATCCTGGAGGTGCTGTATGGCTGCGGACTCCGTGTAAGTGAAGCGGCCGCGCTGCGGATTTCCCATATACACCTGGACGAAGGATTCGTGGACATCATTGGTAAAGGAGACAAACAGCGGCTGGTACCGCTGGGAGAACCTGCGGCCGATGCCATCCGGGCCTACCTGGAGGACCGTCCTGTTCCTGCTTCCCGGGCTGTGGAAGATTTCCTCTTCCTGAACCGCTTCGGGAAACCGCTCAGCCGGGTTTCCATCTTTAACATGGTAAAGGAACAGGCCATGGCGGCCGGTATTCAGAAAGAAATATCTCCTCACACCTTCCGGCACTCGTTTGCCACCCACCTCATCGAAAACGGAGCCGATTTGCGCATTGTCCAGGAAATGCTGGGACACGAATCCATCCTCACCACCGAACTCTATACCCACATAGACACATCCACCTGGCACGAAAACGTGCTGTTGCACCATCCGGAACAACAAAAAAACCGGCCTTAAAGGAATCCTTAAGAACCGGTTTTTTGACGTGTACTAAAACCTAAACCTATTATAAAGATGCAATAAAAAACAAAACGTTGCAGAAAATTCTTTTTTTCTGCAACGTTTTTTCTAAATTACCCGATTTCGCTTATTTGGCGGCGTCTACGGAAACCTTACGGAATTCCTTGAGGTCCTTCATAAGTTCGAGGGCAGCCTTACGGGCACGGGCACCGGCAGCTTTGTTACCTTTAACTACCTGAGCCTCTGCATTCTTGGCGAACTCGGCGAATTCGGCATTGATTTTTTCAACAAGCTCTTTCATGTTACTATTCTTTATTTTGGTTCGTTAATGATTAATCTACAAAGTTTTGTGCAAGGTAATCAAAATAAAATCAAAAAACAAAGAAATTTCTAAAAAAACACTGTTTCAGCTTGAAAAAGAGCCGTTTTTGTGCACTTAGACTTCTTTTTTCGGCCGGGTATTCACCGTATTCATCGCCCGCTGCGGACCGATGGTGGAAATGTCCTTAATGCCCTGAATCACTTTTTGTGCCAACTCCGGCACCTGCTGCCTTTCCTCTTCCGAGAGATTGCCCAAAACAAAATCCACCTGTCCGCCCCGGGAGAAATCGTTCCCGATTCCCACCCGGATACGGATCCACTGGTCGCTTTCCAGCAGTTCCGTAATATTCTCCAGACCGTTATGGCCACCGGCCGATCCACTTGTACGCATGCGAAGCGTACCAAAGGGAAGATTCAGGTCGTCTGAGATTACCACCAGGTTTTCCAGCGGCAAATTGAGTTTCTGCAACCAGTAACGCACGGCATTGCCGCTGAGATTCATGTAAGTGGAGGGCTTGAGCAAAGTGAAATGCCGTCCCTTGAAAGAAACCTCGGCCACGTCTCCGTAACGCTCGGTCCTGAAAAGGACATTGGATGCCTGAGCCCAGGCATCCAATATCATAAATCCCATGTTGTGACGGGTAGAGGCGTATTCCGCGCCGATATTCCCAAGCCCTACAACAAGGTAGTTCATCGCTCAAGAGATTACTTCGCGGCCTTGGCAGCTTCGGCGGCAGCCTGCTGCATGGCACGGGTAGTCTTCACGCTGCAGATGATGGTGTTCTTGTCCGAGACAATCTGGAGGCCTTCGAACTTGAGATCGCCGGCGACCATTCTCTTGTCCAGCTCCAGCGGAGTGACATCGATATCCAGCTGGTCCGGGAGGTCCTTCATCAGGGCGCAAACCTTCAGGGCGCGGGCGCTCTGGGTGAACTTACCACCAGCCTGCACACCCACCGGGTGACCGGTAATGTTAAGCGGAACGCTGATAACGATGGGCTTCTTCTCGTCCACGGCCAGGAAATCCACGTGGAGGCAGTTGTCATCTACCGGATGCCACTGGTACTCATGAGCAACAGCGGTGTACACCTTGCCACCCAGGTCCAGGTCTACGATGTAGGAAGCCGGAGTGTGGGTGAGACCCTTAAGCTCTTTCTCGGAAACGGTGAACAGGACATTGTCCATGCCCAGTCCATACAGGTTGCAGGGAACCAGCCCCTGACGACGGAAGGCCTTGAGGACGGCCTTGTTGCCTTTGGTGCGAATTTCGCCCTTAAGTGCAAAATGCTTCATTGTTTTAAAAGACTAAAAATGTGTTACTCAGTGCTCTTTTTCAAGCACCCCATTGCACCAAAAAACCTTTGCGGCTTTTTAAGCGCGCAAAGATAAGAAGTTTTTTCCTAACCGCAAAATGTCTTTTCGCTCCCGGGTGCGATTTAGGCCGATTCTGCACCTGGCAAGCGGCATTTCCCCACCTCCCGGGTGCAAATTAGGCCTGTTTTGCACCCGCCAACAACGAGTTTTATTATTCTATCATGGGTAGTCTCATTTGACGTGGTTACTTTCTTGCCGAAAAAAGGTGCCTATAATCATAGAGGATGACCATGTCCGCGGTGAATGGTCATCCTCTTACGATTATTCTAATACCTACCAACTCCAGTCTTTGTATTGAGCCTCGCAAGTATATTCAACGCCTTTAAACTTATATACAAATCTGCAGGTCGGAGAATGAATACCGTAAAGGCCAATGGTAATACTCCATGCTGATGATTTTGTTGGCTCTATCTCAACACCAATATTCATCACATTTCCTTCGCTTCCATTCACACCGTCAATCAATTGAGCAGAAACAACTGTTATTGTTTCCGAGCTATAATTAACTACCCCAAAATTCAATTTGCTTCCATATTGAATCAATCCATTTATGATAGACATTGAGCCCCCATAGTATTGTGCATAAACGCCATCTGCGGAATCTACTAACACGGAAACAGAACAGGATGCGGAAACATTTCCAATGGATGCCCTTATGTTTGTGGTTCCTTTCCCCACAGCGGAAACGACACCATCCTTAACTGTAGCGACGCCATTATTATCAGAGGTCCAAGTGATTTCAGTATAGGTAGCATTTGAAGGAAGGACTGTTGCCTTAAGTGTTTGTGATTCACCTGCAATTAGCGTAATTGATGTTTGGTCCATACTTATTGATTCCACGGGAACAGTTACAGTGACCGCGCAGGTAGCCGTTTTATCTCCGGCTTTTGCTGATATGGTTGCTTCTCCGGCATCAACAGCCGTAACAACACCTGATTTATCCACCTTCGCAACACCTTCATTGGATGACGTCCAAATGATTTCAGTATAGGTAGCGTTTGCAGGAAGGACTGTTGCCTTAAGTGCTTGTGAACTGCCTGCAATTAGAGTAATCGATGTGTGGTCCAAACTTATTGATTCCACGGGAACAGTTACAGTGACCGCGCAGGTAGCCGTTTTATCTCCGGCTTTTGCTGAAATGGTTGCTTCTCCGGCATCGACAGCCGTAACGACACCTGATTTATCAACCTTCGCAACACCTTCATTGGATGACGTCCAAATGATTTCAGTATAGGTAGCGTTTGCAGGAAGGACTGTTGCCTTAAGTGCTTGTGAACTGCCTGCAATTAGAGTAATCGATGTGTGGTCCAAAC
>Ga0265298_10001315_pt1 | contig 36707 bp, 27 predicted proteins | sample AusTroGonzalo_MG_3_FD_193486 | JGI IMG/M metagenome (GOLD analysis project Ga0265298, IMG submission 193486) | Bovine rumen microbial communities from tropical cattle in Woodstock, Queensland, Australia - Gonzalo_01 | ecosystem: Host-associated > Mammals > Digestive system > Stomach > Rumen ...
TGGTACACGACGTAGAGCAAATGCTCGACCACATCGTGATACTTGACCAGCGTTCGGTATTGCTGAATGCCTCGATACAGGACATTCAAGATCAGTACACTTTCGAATACCGTACTCCACAGCAGATGGACGACAGCGTGCTCTATGCCGAGCCCACCTTGCAGGGCAATGCCGTCATCTGCCGTCGTCAGGAAGGCGATGCTGAGACACAAGTGAACCTCGAACTTCTGTTTAACTATAAAACGCAAGCAAAATGAATACATTCAATTACAATAGATTCTCGCAGGCACTGAAGTGCCAGTTCATGGTAACTCGCAAGTGGTGGATGGTCCTCTTTGGCATCTATACATTTATATTGTTAATGGCTAACCTGTTCTTTACCCGTTTGCAGACGAACTATAACAATATCGTTGAGAACTGGCCTATGGAGATTTATAGTTATTACAATCGTCACGTGGAACAGACCGTAGCCTTTGGTATTTTCTTTTTCTGTGTCGCTATGCTGTATGGTATCAGTAGTATGTTTTCGCAGATGAAGGACACGCGTAAGCGTTCTGCCTATCTGCTCTGGCCCGTCAGCAATCTGGAGAAATACATCATAAGTTTCCTGCTTTACTTCGGTCTGATGCTCGTTTTGACTGTTAGTGCTTATCTGCTGGCAGATACCCTTCGCGTATTTATTGACTGGGTAACAGGACGTGTTGTCATCTGGGGTGTCCCCAAACTTTCAGATCCTTTTACCGCTCCTGATGGACCTTTCGAATATTGGCAGATGGTTTGGATGCTCTTTGCTTGGGTCTTCTACACCCATTCGCTCTATACATTGGGTGGAACCCTGTTCCGTCGTCAGCAGTTCTTGTTGACCAGCGGCACGATAATCGTTACCGTTATCCTGTTAACCATAATTCTGAATCAGATTGATTGGGACAGCGCCCATTTCGAGTTCATAACGGGTACTTGGGACGAGAAGACATCTACCTATACCCATATCTTCCACCCCTCCTTCTATATCATTAATTCAGTGGTTTCTCTGTTTATGGTCTTCAACTACTGGGCTTCGTATAAAGTGTTTACCCGCATGCAGGTAATTAACAATAAATGGTTGAATATATGATTTTTACTAACGATAAAGCGATATACATCCAGATGGCCGACCGCCTTTGTGATGAGATACTCGCAGGAAAATATAAAGATGATGACCGCATTCCGAGTGTGCGCGAATATGCGGTGATGCTAGAAGTGAATGCCAATACGGCTGTCAAGGCTTACGACGAACTGTCTCGTGCAAACATTATATATAATAAGCGTGGCTTGGGTTACTTCGTGACACCTGGTGCTAAGAAGCATATCCTGAAAGAGCGCAAACAGGAGTTCATGAAGGAACGCCTGCCAGAACTCTTCCGTCAGATGCAGCTGTTGGACATTACGATTGATGACGTTGCAGAGGCTTACAAAAAGCATACAGAATGTTAAAGTGTGACTTTTCTTCCACCCATTCATCACATTTATCCGCAGAATATCCCAATTATTTTGCTGGTTCTGCAACTTTTTGTACTTTTGCAGCGTCTAACGAATAAAATAAAAATAAAAAGGTAAAAAGATTGTTTTCATGATTCATCTAAGAGACATTCACAAGACCTATCAGGGTGCCCAACCACTCCACGTGCTGAAGGGTATCACGCTTGACATCGAGAAGGGTGAATTTGTATCAATTATGGGTGCCTCCGGTTCTGGCAAGAGTACCTTATTGAACATCTTAGGCATCCTTGACAACTACGATTCAGGAAGCTACGAGCTTGCAGGGACACAAATCTGGAACCTCTCTGAGCGCAAGGCTGCAGATTACCGCAATCGTATGATAGGTTTTATCTTCCAGTCGTTTAATCTCATCTCGTTTAAAACAGCAGTAGAAAATGTTGAGTTGCCACTTTTCTATCAAGGTGTGTCGCGTAAAAAGCGACACACCCTTGCGCTGGAATATCTGGAAAGATTAGGTCTGCTAGATTGGGCCGAACACTATCCCAACGAGCTCAGTGGTGGACAGAAGCAGCGTGTAGCCATTGCCCGTGCGCTGATTACGAAGCCCCAGATTATCCTAGCCGACGAGCCGACGGGTGCCCTCGACTCGAAGACCTCTGTCGAGGTGATGCAACTGTTGAAGCAGTTGAACGAAGAAGAACATATGACCCAGATTATCGTGACTCATGACCCTAACGTGGGTGCACAGACAAACAGGATTATCAGAATCAAGGATGGAATTATTGAATGAAATATGGCAGACGGCCCGTCGCAATAAGCTACGCACCACGCTGACAGGCTTCGCTGTGGCATGGGGTATCTTCATGCTCGTCGTGCTCCTGGGTGCCGGCAACGGATTGATCAATGCCCAGTTGAAGCAGTCGAGCCGCTTCCTGTCATCGTCGATGGTGGTCTTCGGCAACTGGACGTCGAAGCCCTATCAAGGACTCAAGGAAGGCCGCGACATCCGTCTGCACCAGAAGGACATTGATATTACGAGTCAAGAGTTCCCAGAAACCGTCGACGAGGTGGGTGCCCAATATCGCACATCGGCTACCATCAGTCTTGGCCAGCAATATATCACTACAAGCATCTGTGGCGTCTATCCCAACCACACCAAGATAGATAAGGTAGAGATGCTGGAAGGTCGCTTCATCAATCAGATAGATCTGGACGAGAAGCGCAAAGTGCTTGTCCTTGGTAATAAGCAGGTCAAGGAACTCAAGGCTAAGATTGGGACGTTTGTCAATGTCGGCAACTTTGCTTTTCAGGTGGTGGGCATCTATAAGGAACAAGAAAATGGTCGTGCCGACGGATTCTCGTCGTATTCTACTATCAAGTCTATTTATGGTGCCAATACCGACGATGCCGGACGCATCGAGTTCACGTTCCATGGATTGTCGACAGAGCAAGCCAACAATGACTTCGAGAAGGAGTACCGTCACCGCCTGAATGCCGAACATCAGGCACACCCTGAGGACGAGGAGGCCATTTGGATTTGGAACCGCTTCACCCAGAATCTGCAGATGGAACAGGGTATCGACATCATCCGTACCTTCCTGTGGGTCGTAGGTCTGTTTACGTTGCTGAGCGGTATCGTAGGCGTGTCGAACATCATGCTCATCACCGTTAAGGAGCGCACCCACGAGTTCGGCATCCGCAAGGCCATTGGTGCCAAGCCTTGGAACATCCTGAAGCTCATCATTGTCGAGAGCGTCATCATTACCACCTTCTTCGGCTATATCGGAATGGTGCTGGGTGTGGCAGCCAACGAGTATATGGATGCGACATTAGGACACGACACCATCGATACTGGCCTCTTTAAAATGACGTTATTTGTAAACCCGACAGTAGGACTCGACGTCTGTATCGAGGCCACGATGGTCATGGTGATAGCAGGCACGATTGCAGGACTCATCCCTGCTTTCAAGGCCAGCCGCATCCGACCGATAGAAGCGCTTCGCGCCGAGTAACCATGAATAATGAACTATGAACTGAAATGAGACTGGATTTAGATACATATCGCGAAATACTCGACACGCTGACACGCAACAAGTCGCGCTCGTTCCTGACGGGCTTCGGCGTGTTCTGGGGCGTCTTCATGCTGATAGGCTTGATGGGCGGTGGTCAGGCGCTGAAGGAAGGTCTGGAGCAGAACTTCGCAGGTTTTGCCACTAACTCGGCCATGATTTGGGCACAACCCACCTCAAAGCCTTACAAGGGATTCCGTAAGGGGCGCTACTGGTCGATGGACCAGAAGGACGTCCAGCGTCTGCGCCAAGCCGTTCCCGAACTCGACGTTATTACGCCACTACTTTTCTCTAACGGAGGAACGGCATATTACCAGGAGCGAAAGGCCGAAGTAGGCGTCAACGGTGCATTGCCTGACTACCAGCGTGTCAACAGTCCGCAGATGTTCTACGGACGATACATCAACGATGCCGACATCCGCGACCACCGCAAGGTATGCGTCATTCAGAAAAAGACCTATAAGGCGCTGTTTCCTGGTGGTGGTGACCCTTGTGGCAAGAAGATTCGCATCAATGGCATCTACTATCAGATTATAGGTGTCGACTACAACACTGCCGAAGGCATCAATTTCAGTGGTGAAGCTGGTACACAGGTCATCCTGCCCCTGACGATGATGCAACAGGCATATAACCGCGGCACGAGCGTCGACTTGATTGCTGTAACGGGACGTCCAGGTGTGGTAATGTCAAATATACAGGACCGCATCCGCGAAACGATGGCCCGTGCACACTTCGTCGATCCGACAGACGAGCAGGGGGCTATGGTCTTCAATACCGAAGTACTGTTCCAGATGATCGACAACCTCTTCAAGGGCGTCAATTTCCTCGTCTGGCTCGTAGGCCTTGGAACCCTGCTGGCTGGTGCCATCGGTGTATCGAACATCATGATGGTCACCGTCCGCGAACGTACTACAGAGATTGGCATCCGTCGCGCCATCGGTGCTACGCCACGCATGATTCTGGGACAAATTATCTCTGAGAGTATTGTGCTGACGCTGGTAGCCGGCATGAGTGGCATTCTCTTCGGCGTTATGATTCTCCAGATGCTGGAGATGGGCAATACGGAGGACGGTATCGTACAGATTCACTTCCAAGTAGGCTTCTGGACCGCCATCTTCGCCGCCCTAATGGTGTCGGTGATGGGTGTGCTGGCCGGCCTTGCCCCTGCCGCCCGCGCCATGTCGATAAAACCCGTCGATGCCATGCGTGACGAATAGCATGTCGGGCGATTCTGTCGCCCGAATAACAACGAACAATAATAAATAAAAAAGATATATGAAAAAGTACAGCAAGCTTATTATCGCAGTCATCATTGCGCTGATTTTCATCGGAACATTCGTGTTCCTCTGGCAGAAGAGCCAACCCAAGGAAGTGGTCTACAACGAGTTCACACCCGCTGTCAACGACTTACGCAAGACCACTATCATCACAGGCAAAATTGAACCCCGCAACGAGGTCTATGTCAAACCCCAGATTTCGGGTATCATCACCGAGATTCTGAAGGAGGCAGGCGACTATGTCCAGGCAGGCGAGGTCATCGCCAAAGTAAAGGTGATTCCCGACATGGGGTCGCTGTCGAATGCAGAGGCCCGCGTGCGTCTGGCCGACATCAATCTGGAGCAGGCCAAGGTGGACTACGACCGCGAGAAAAACCTTTACGACCAGAAGCTCGTCTCGGCCGACGAGTTCGACAAAGTGTCTCAGCAGCTCCGTCAGGCCAAGCACGAGCTAAGTGCCGCAACGGACGCTCTGCAAGTCGTACGCGACGGTTTCTCGAAGAGCAACGCCTCGGCATCGTCGACGCTCATTCGCTCCACTATCAGTGGTGTCATCCTCGACATCCCCGTCAAGGTCGGTAACAGCGTCATCAACAGCAACACGTTCAACGACGGTACCACCATTGCTACCGTCGCCAACATGAACGACCTCATTTTCCGTGGCAACATCGACGAGACCGAAGTGGGCCAGCTCACGATGGGCATCCCCCTGAAGATTACTATAGGTGCCCTGCAGGACATGAGCTTTGATGCTGCCCTCGAATACATATCGCCAAAAGCCACAGAGACCAATGGTGCCAACCAATTTGAAATCAAGGCTGCCGTCAAATTATCCGCCAGCACTCCTGGCAGTTCTCCATCGGGCAAAGACAAAATCCGTTCCGGCTACAGTGCCAACGCCGAAATCGTGCTAGCTAAGACCGACAAGGCACTCACCATCCCTGAAAGCGCTATTGAGTTCAGCGGCGACAGCACCTTCGTCTACGTGCTCACCGATTCCCTCAGCGAGAAGAAGTACGACCGTCGCTTCGTCGAGACCGGCCTCTCTGATGGCGTGAATATCGAGATTAAGAAAGGACTTACCACCAAGGACAAGGTACGTGGCCCTGAAATCATCACCGACGAAGACAAGGAGGATTAAGCCATGAATAAGCTTTTGCCAAGTTTACTGTTTGCCGCGGTTTTACCGCAGCATACAACAGCCCAAACCCACGCATGGGATCTCCGCGAATGCTGCACCTATGCCGTCGAGCATAACATCAGCATCAAGCAGCGTGAGAACAGTCGCGAACAACGTGAACTTCAGCTGTCCACAGCCAAGAACTCACGACTGCCAGACCTCAATGGTTCGGCCTCCGAGAGCTTCAGCTTCGGACGCGGCCTGACGCTCGACAATACCTATGCCAACCGTAGCACATCGTCCACAAGCTTCAGCCTGGGCACCAGCGTACCCATCTTTACTGGTTTCCAAATTCCCAACACGATAAAGCTGAATCAGCTCAACCTTGAGGCTGCCACCCACGACCTGGAAAAGGCCAAGAACGACATCCGCATGCAGGTGGCACAGGCTTACGTTCAGATTCTGTACAACATGGAGATTGCCGACGTGGCCCATCGTCAGATAGACATCGACTCTGCACAGGTCGTCCGTCTACTGGCCTTCGTCAACAACGGTAAGGCTAGCCAGGCCCAGCTCTCACAGCAGAAAGCTACACTGGCTAAGGCCAAGCTGACTGCCACACAGGCCGACAACACCCTGCAGCTCTCCCTGCTGTCCTTGAGCCAGCTTCTGGAACTCCCCTCACCCGAGGGCTTCACCATTGTTCGTCCCTCCGTCACCGCATCCGATGGTTCTCTGTTGGGCTCTTTGGCTGCCTCTTCCCCCGATGCCATCTATCAGGAAGCTCTCGCCATGAAGCCCGAGGTGCAGGCTGAGCAGCTACGTCTCACGGCCTCTGAGCGCAGTATAGACATTGCCCGTGCCGGTCTCTACCCCACCCTTAGTCTCAACGCAGGCTTGCAAAGCAACTACTACAAGACCAACGGCATGAAGGCAGAGAGTTTTGCCTCACAGATGAAGAACAACTTCTCACAGTATATAGGCTTCAACCTCAGCGTGCCCATTTTCAACCGCTTCCAGACACGCAACAGCATCCGCACAGCCAAACTGGACCGTGACAACCAGTTGCTACAGCTTGACAACATCAAGAAGTCGCTCTATAAGGAAATCCAGCAGGCCTATTACAATGCCGTTGCCGCCAGCAGCAAGTACACCAGCAGCGTGTCAGCCGCTCAATCCAGCAAGGACGCCTTCACCCTGACGCAGGCAAAATACGAAAATGGCAAGGCCACCATCACCGAGTTTAACGAAGCCAAGAACAACTACCTAAATGCAGAGAGCGACCTCGTACAGGCCCGTTACGAATACCTCTACCAGACTGCACTTCTCGACTTCTATCGCGGCAAGGACTTAAACTTTTAACAGTTCCGTCTTAACCTATGAGTGCCGCTGCCAAAGGGCTATCAGCATGAGGTAAAGCAGGCAACCCGTCACAAGTCCAGCTATGGCATCAATGGCATAGTGGGCATAGATGTATACAGTAGAGAGGCACATGAGTATATAAAATGGCAGAATGGTGAAGATGAGACCCTTGCTGCGTGTACGAAAGGCCAAGAGCATGACAACGGTGGTGACACCTACGTGACTACTGGGGAAGGCGGCTGTTGGACGTTCACCGGCATCGTGCGTCAGGTCGAGCATGTGATACCAGAACCCGTCCGTCCAGCCTGGTGCCGCCATGCGTTCCGAGTGTGTCAGGAACCAGTCGCCGATGTTGGGGAACACCCCTGCAGCAATCTTCTCGGTGCCTACGGCTAAATAGTAGAACTGCGGGCCGGTGACGGGCAGGAGTACGAAGACAAAGTAGTAGGCAAAGAATGACGCCAACATAACGAAGGCCGTCATTTGGAACTCCTGATAGCGCTTAAAAAAGTAGTAGAGGTAGGTGATTAGCATCAATGGGAAGTAGCTGACGTAGCCTAAGCACATCAGTTCAGAGAACCAACCGTAAGGCACCTTCTGCGCAAAGAGTAGGGATGGCTGGCAGCCAAACAATGACTGTTCCCAATCAGCAAAGATGTGGTAGAGATTGGGCAGGGCACGGTTCATCTCGTAGGTATCGGGATACCACCAACCGAGAAATGCCATCTGTGCTAATACGCGGAGGAATATCGTCAATCGGCATGGCCAGAGGTAATAGACAGCCCAGCAGGCCAGTGTAACCAACAGAAACTGTGCACGCCCCTTCAGCATCTCTCCTGGTGCAAGCAGTTTGTCCCACAGAATAATCATCATCAGTATGGTGAACAGCAGGTAGCCGACAGCTACCCATTCAAAGGCCAAAAGGCCCTTTACAGCCACCCGTTCTCTTTGTACCAGCTTATACTGCATCTTACGCCTTCTTCTAATTTCACTTTCGGTTCGTAGCCCAGTTCCCTTTTCGCAGGTTCGATGTCACAACGCCAGTTGCGCTGGCGCATGATGTTATACTTGTCGTTGTTGAGGGCTGTCACCTTACCTGTCAGTCGTCCAACATACTCACCCACGAAAGTCACCACGCGTAACACCCAGATGGGCGCCGTGATACGAATCCACCAGGGATTGCCCAACTCTTTGCGAATCAGGTTACTGAAGGTCGACGACTGATAGACCTCTCCGTCACTGAGGAAGTAGCGACGACCTGTCACACCTTTTTCACAGGCCAGAAAAACGGCCTGTACCACATCCGTGACGTAGACAAAGGTGATGTCCTGCTGCTTGTAGCCTACGGCAAAGTCAGTATGCGACTGGATGCTTTTAGCCATCATAAAGTAGTCACGTTCGCGCGGACCATAGACGCCAGTAGGACGCAGGATGACGTAAGGCAAGTCTTCGACGGTGTCGAGCCATTGCTCCGCTTCCAGTTTGCTACGTCCGTAGGCGGTATTCGGCTTGGCTTCGTCGCTCTCACGAATCTCTGTGTAGGGCTGTTGCTCACGGATGGCACCCATAATGCTGAGGCTGCTGATGTATACAAAGCGTTTGATGCGCATCTGTAATGCCATCAGCACACGTACCAAATGTTGCGTGCCCTCGGTGTTGATACGATGGAAGTCTTGTTTGTTCAGACATTTGGTGACACCAGCGGCATGCACAACATAGTCGAACTGAAGTCCCCGTAACTGTTCGGTCAACAATTCCTCTGACGAGAGGTTCAGTTCGATGAAGTTGATACGGTTGTCTGTCAGGAACTGACGTGAGCTACTGCCGCGTACAGCAGCCCACGTCTCGAATCCACGTCGTAGTGCTTCTTCTACAATAAAGGAGCCAATGAACCCACTGGCTCCTGTAATCAATATCTTCAATTTTTGTCTTTTTACTTTTTTACCTTACTTATTTTTTACCAGTTATCTGGTCTACGGCTTCGCGGGCCTCGTCGTTCAGGTTGATGTTGCGGTTAACCTTGGCATCGATGGTTCCGGCACGCATGATGTCAGCCATATCGACACCCGTTGCCGACTTCAGCACGTCGAAAGCCTGCTTGATAGCCACGGGTACGCCACCACTCATGGAAGCTACACCGGCACCGGTCTCCTGGCCGCCGCTGTAGACATGGACATCCTTGATGGCCGAGATGGGCTTGGCCACATTCTCCACCACCTGAGGCAGTACCTCAATCATCATCTGCATGACGGCAGCATTGTTATATTTCTTATAAGCCTCAGCCTTCTTGTCCATAGCCTGTGCCTCGGCCTCACCCTTCTTCTGGATGGCGTAAGCCTCAGCCTCACCCTTGGCCTTGATACCAGCAGCCTCCTGTTCTAAGCGATAACGGACGGCATCCGACTCGGCATTCTGAGCCAGCGCACGCTGTTCGGCTTCGTATTTCTGGGCTTCAGCAACACGCTTGCGCTGTTCCAGTTCGGCAGCAGCATCGCGTTCAACTTTATACTTGTCAGCATCGGCCTTCTTTTCCACCTCTGCAGCCAACTGGTTCTGGCGAATCTCAATCTGCTCTTTCGACAGGATCTGCTCGCGCTTGGTCTTCTCAATTTCAGCCTCAACAGTCTTGATATTGATGGTCTTCTGCTGTTCCTGTTGTTGAATAGCGTAAGCTGCATCGGCATCAGCCTGAGCCGTATCGGCCTGTTGCTTCAGGGCAGCACGTTTCAGGGCCAGTTCATTGTTCTTGACGGCAATAGCGGTATCGGCATCCACACGGGCATCGTTAGCATCCTTGTCAGCTTTCGACACTTCAATCTTCACGTCGCGCTCGGCAATGGCACGGTTAATCGAAGCATCCTTCTTAATCTTGGCCGTATTGTCGGCACCGAGGTCCTTGATGAGTCCTTCCTTATCCGTCACATTCTGGATGTTGCACGAGATGATTTCAATACCAAGCTTAGCCATATCGGGCTGTGCCTTGGTCATCACCTGATCAGAGAAGCCGTCACGGTCGGTATTCAGCGAACGCAGGTCCAGCGTACCGATGATTTCACGCATGTTACCCTGCAACGAATCCTGCAACTGCTCGGCAATCTCGCTGGGCATCATGTTCAGGAAATTCTTGGCTGCTAGACGTGTTCCCTCGTTAGTAGGCATGACGCGAATCTTGGCGACAGCATCCACATCGACATTGATGAAGTCGGTAGTAGGTACACTCTCTTCCGTCTTGATATCAACGGTAATCTGTCCCAGATATACGCGGTCCAAACGCTCGAAGAACGGAATACGGAATCCGCCCGAGCCAATTAGTACGCGTGGCTCCTTGCTAAGACCGGAGATGATGAAAGCCGACGAGGGGGGAGCCTTCACGTACGAAATAAAAAGGAATAACACCAGTAGCAGAATGCCGCCACCGATAAGGGCATACATTGTAATTGGGTCCATAATAAAAGTCTTTTTTAAGGGTTACTTGCTGCAAAGGTAGTGCAAATTGAGCGAAATGCAAAATAAATTCAGATTTATTTTCATTTGTCATGCTATGTCAAAGATATTCTGGAATCCGCTCATGCGGAATATATCGGCTACATCCTCATTAAGGTGCGTCACGCGGATGGTACCACCTTGTGTTTCGCTGGCTCGTTTCAATTGCATGAAGAAGCGCAGGCCGGCAGATGAGATGTACTCCAGTTCGGAACAGTCTATTTCCAGCACCTTGTCGGCCATTTTTACTACTTCGTTCAATTCCCCAGCCTGTTCTGTTGTTGCTGTCGAATCCAGTTCGCCAATAAGGCATACCCGTATGTCCTGATTGTCAGGAATAATGTTAACAGTCATAAAATTTATAGGTATTTGATAATTGTCAATTGATTTCTCTCATCCGTGCGCTGATAGTGCTGTTCGTCCGTAATCTGCCGTAGCAGGCTGATACCCAAGCCTCCTATCTGTCGTTCTTCGATGACCTTTGCCGTGTCGCATTCACTACTCGTCGGGTCAAATGGCACGCCGTTGTCTGTCAGTGTAACGTTGAGCGTTCTCTCTGTGAGAGTGTGGCTTCGCGAGGAACGTTCTCTTTTCGAGAGTGTGGCGTTGCGCGGGACGCTGGGCGCGGAACGCTGGATTTTCAAGTCAATCTCCGTTGCATGTGAATAGCCGATGATGTTGACCACAGCTTCCTCAAGGGCTATTTCCAGTTTCCTGAGCGTATGTTTCTCTATGCCGGTGCACACCCCGTACTCATGCAGTGTGCGACGAAGCACCGGCCACTGTTCTATGTGGTTAGGTACACACACCGAAATAGGTTGCGCTGTACTCTTTTTCCGGATGGTCATAAGCGTAATGTCATCGGTAGGCTCAGCCTCCCCGATATACCGTTTCACGGCTTCCAGCAAGTCGTCGTCATGTGCCACGATTTCCAACCATTTCGCTTCGCCCATCATCTTCCGCTCCGTATTACGTGCCTCGGTCACACCGTCAGTATAGAGCACAAGCTTCTCGTCCATGTCGAGCATACACCCTTCTTCCACAAACTTAAACGTTTTTTCATAACCAAGAGGAATGTTGGGAACCATATTAATGCTTCTGACACCATGTTCTGAACTTTTCACTAAAGGAGGCATGTGTGCGGCATTACAAAAGAGCAACTGTCCGCTGGGGATATGCAGGCGTCCGATGAATGCCGTCACGAACGTGAGCGTAGGATTGTTATCGCTCAGCACGGCGTTCATCTCTTCCATGATGGCCTTGGGCGACGTCTGGTGTCCTAATGCGGAACGAAACAGGTTGACGGCAGCCGACATGAACATCGTTGCCGGTACTCCCTTTCCGCTCACGTCGCCGATGATGAACCACAGGAAATCTCCCTGTCGGCAGAAGTCATACAGGTCGCCACCCACTTCGCGCATCGGCAGCAGGTCGGCATACACCATAATGTCCTCGTCTTGCGGGAAGTCATGACGCAGAATGCCCATCTGAATGCCATTGGCAATATGCAGTTCGCGGTCCATCACCTTTTTTTCGGTTTCCAGGCGTGCATTCTCCTGCTGGTCGCGCAACATGCGGCGAATCAGGACACCAATCACCAGAATACTAAGCACTAAGACAATGAGCGACCATAGGATTCTCCATAGGATATTCTTCCATATATGCCATTGTGGAACGGCAATCGCCATCTCTATATCTATCCATTCAAATGTCTGACGAGACACAATCCAGTCGCCTTCGGCCAGATGAGAGCTGTCATATCCAGTCTGGTTGTCACTCGACGTCAGCACCGTGCCGTCGGAACTGTAGATGACACAGACCGCTTCGTCAATAAGCTTGAACTGCTCCAGCAACTGTTGCATCCATTCCAGGCTGAAATCGACGTTGATGACGCAGATCAGGTTGCCCGTATTGTCGACGAAATTGTCAGAATAGGTAAATATGGTTTTGTCGATGATATGACTCCAGTACGGCTTGCCCCAATAGCCCTTGTCGCCACTCTTCAACGCCCCTTGATACCACTCCCGTTGGAAATAGTCGAAGTCCGTGCCGCCCGTTACTGTCGAGATAATGCTGTCATTAAGCCGATACGAACACGGACTGAACCACTTGCCTTTCTCGGGATAGTAGTTTTCCGGAAAACTGACACCTACCGTGTAGCAGCTCGGATAGCGCTTCAAAAGGTCGTGGGTGCCTTTCAGCATGTTGTCCGGCTGCGACACGTTGTCTGCCACGAAATGCTTCATCTGCTCAACCACTTCGTAGGCATCGTACAGTTCGAACAGCACCTTCTCGTGCGCTATCTGCGTCTTCAGGTCAATGTTCTCCTGCACGTGGCGCACGGCCTGTTTGTACGACATCACGAACTGTACCACTAAGCCGATGATGAGGAACAGTGCTGCAAATATGGGGATATATCTGTATCGCATATCTCTTACATCATACATCTTCCATCTTACATCTGAAAGTAATGTGAGGTCGGATGCCCACAAGGTCCAGCACGTCCAGGACATCCTTGTTGCAGTTCATGAACACCACCTCAGGATTGTCGCTCAGGTACTTCTTACAATAGAAAATGACGCGCACCCCACTGCTGGAAAGGTATGTCAGCCGCGTGGCATCGAATACCACCCTCTCTACGCCCTGGTCCCTGTATGAGGTCAACTCCTCCAACAGCATCGGCGCATTGTCTACTGCCAGTTCCTCGCCCAGCACTATAGTCAGCACCGTGCCGTCCCTTGTCACTTCATAGTCTCTCATATATCATACATCTTACATCATATCTCTCACAGTTTCACCAGCGGATAAGCCAGGATGACGGCGGCGACACCCGTGACGGTGACGATGACCGTCAGCGGAATGCCGATGCGCATATAGTCCGAGAAGCGGTAGCCGCCGGGACCGTACACCAACATGTTCGGTGATGCAGCAATGGGCGTAGAGTACGAGGCATTGGCCGCTATCATCAGTGCCATCAGGAAGGGCGCGGGTTCGTAGCCTACCTGTACTGCCGCCTGGTACATGATGGGGAAGAACATGGCCGTGACAGCCACATTCTCGACCAGCTGGGTTATCAACATGGCCGCCAGACACACGCCCAGCATAATCATGACGGGATGCGTGCCAACCATGCTAATGACGCCGAGGGCCATCTGCTGCGCTATGCCCGTCTTCGCTATGGCCGAGCCCAGCACGATGCTTCCCGCCAGACTCATCAGCGAACGCCAGCTGACAGAGTCCATGGCCTGATTGATGGTGCAGCAGCGGAACAGCAGCATGGCCAGGGCTGCCAGCACCGTGCCGTGCAGCAGCGACACCACATTCAGGGCCGTAAGCACCATCATCGCTGTCATGATCAGTGACGAGACAATGGCGTTAGGCCCGATGCTCACCACCTCCTGAAAGTCGGAGAACTGCAACTGCGATGCCAGGTTCTTGGCGTACGTATCCGTCTTGCGCGGAGATTCGAACAGCAAGGTGTCGCCCGCCTGCAACACCACTTCACGGGGCGATGCCTCGATGCGCCTGCCACGACGGGCCACCGCTACCAATATCACGTTGTTGTCGCGCTCTATCGTGCTGCCGCCAATGGTCTTCCCAATCAGCTTGCTATAGAAGTTGACAAAGGCAATACGTAGCTCGTAGTTTCTGTTGATCTCGTTCATCGAGCGCACGGGATGGTCGGAGACCACCAGTCGGTGCGACGCCCTCAACTCCAGTATCTCGTCAATCTGTCCGGCATACACCAGCCGGTCGCCGCCCATCACGAACTCATCCTCGCTGAGCACCGACGGGTCGTGGTCGAAATGGCTGATGGCTATCAGGCTGCCGCCCTTCACATGAAACAGCCCCGCCTCGCCCAGCGTCTTCAGGATGTTCGGATTGTCCGAGGGCACCAGCAGTTCCACCGTATAGTCATTGGCAGACTCGAAAGCCTCCTCGGGCGACCTGCGCTCCGGCAGCCATCGGCACGCCACCACCAGGAATGCAATGCCCACCACCAGACACAATGCGCCCGGCACGAAGATGGCAAACACGTTCATCGCCCTGCCCGTAGCTGTCTCGTACATATCGGCCACCACAATGTTCGTCGACGTACCAATCAGCGTCAGCACGCCACCCATCTGCACGGCATACACCATGGGCAGATACAGTTTCGAGGGCGCCACATCCAGCTTCCTTGCCCACCGCTTCAGCACGTTGCCGAAGAGCATGGTCAGCATCGTGTTGCTGAGGAAGGCGCTCAACGCTGCCACCGGCACCATCATGCGCAGCAGCGCCGTCCGATAGCGGTCGGGCAGTCCGAACACATGTTTCATCATCCATTGCAGTACGCCGGTATAGCGCAGGCCCGCCATCACCACGCCCAGAACGCCCGTTACCACCACCGTACCCGCACTGAAGCCCGCACACATCTCCCTGGCATCCAGCACACCTACGGCGAACAGCGTGCCGATGGCGATAAGCATGACGGCATCGGTACGCACCTTCGTCAACAGCATGACGCCAATCATCGTTGTCACCGTAGCAATGGTAATCCAGGCGTCCGTACCGAGGCCCCATAACAATATGATGTCGTTTCCCAGTTCCATTTGTCAGTATCTATTCAATAGAGTTATTTTTTTAGTTATGACTGCAAAGTTACAAATAAAATATCTATCTTGCAAGACCTCGTATCATAATTTTTATTATTTTTTCAGACACGGAGTAAAACCTCAGGTGCCGCCATTGCTCTGAATTCTCGAGAATTCAACCAAGCGGTGCCCCTTTTTCCTGACTTCGGCGATGCGTCACCCATGAAAAGTAATATCCACGTTGTCACAATTAGTATGTGTTGACAAAAACAGGCTGCACCTCATGCACCCTATGCACCCAAGTTTCCAAAGTTTGACCAGTCACAGGAAAAAAATGAAGCTGCACTTTCTACACTTTCTTCATCTAAAAATCATTCGACAAACATGTCTGAAAGTCCGATTATCATGGCATTTTGGGGATATAGTGAGCTTATACTACACCATGGAGCCACTACAAAAAAATGCGCAGCCGCTCCCTGTTTATATGTTGGCACACTGTTATCGTACGATGTCGAGATTGGCTTGAATTCTCGAGAGAATTTAAGCAAGCGGAGGCTCTATTTGAAAAAACGGCGGCTCTATTTTTTTGTAAAGTGCCTCTATTTGAAAAAACGGTGGCTCTAAATTTTCCTAAAGTGGCTCTTTAGAGAGCAAAACAAGTTGTTTTGCTAGCGAGCAGTGCCTCCAATTATGCTTAACTCGCCATTGCAGAAATGAAATCCCATGTAGCTTATCTATATTAACGTTGCGCATTTTAAGGTGGCAGTTTTAGTAAGCAGAAGGATGGTTGTGTCTATGCAAACAGTTAAGAACTAATGATTTACAGTGTGTTTGTTGAAAGATTTTCAGGTGCAGAGGGTGCACTAGGTGCACCATGTTTTTGTTGATGTAGCATGTAGATGTCCCACCAGTTTCCGAGTCACCCAAGTTACCAAGTAAAAATCCCTTTTAATCGAGATTTCGAGTGGGGTATGCCTTCGGAAATGTTAAAACCGCCGAAGTCAGGAAATAAATCAGGAAGATACTATAATTATGGTAAATCCTGATTACCGATGAAAATCTCGCGTACCATCCTCATGGCGAATTCCTCCTTACTTCGCATAGTAACTTTTCATTGCTGTTTTGTCATTTTAACGGTAATATCATAGTATTTGCCGTTTTGGAAGGTTACACTGGATTTATTATAAGTATAGGTGCCATCACTACAAGTAGCAGACAGCGTAATGTTCTGTTCGCTGTCTCCTGGAATTGCGACATAAAGTACACCATTGCCATTGGTGGTATAGGTAGCTATAGGAATGGTCAGAGAAATGTTTTTTGAACCGTAGTTGATAATCAGATTTGTTGGACTCAGCACATTCGATTCGTTATTCTTTTCAACTAGACTAAACTTCACGATGGCCTGCTGATTGACAAAATTAACCGTATTAACTCCAATGATGTTATTTTCATGGATGTCGATTCTTACATTCTCGGCTCTAGCATAGTCATATTTCGCAGCAATATCCGCAAGCGTTCCCACCTGCCCAGAATAATCCAGACCCTCAGGGCGTGGAAACTGGAGGCTTACCTGATGTGGGGTGCCAATAGCATCGTCAATGGTTATCACCCAATTGTCAGAAAGCCTAATAGCACCATTCAGCTTGGTGCTTGTACCTGCTGACTGAGGCTGAAGAGAACCTTTAAACCAGAAATAACTGTTATCTGATTGTAATTTACCTTGCACATACACGTTCTCATTGGTAGCCCATGTTGGAGTAAGCGTTTGGCCTTCAAGCGATAGTGCGCGATTGGTGCGGCTGGCAGCTTCGCTGCTTCCCTTGGTGGCATCTACAGACATATAGTAAGTTTTACTCGCATCCAGCCCTTTTTGATTTGCTTCTACTTCGTTAATATCGTCTGACGAGCAGGCTGTTATTGCAGCACCAGCTATGGCCAGTGCTGCAAAGAAAATATAGTGATTCTTTCCTTTCCTCATTGTCGTATCTCTTTTTTATTCTTATTCATCCCATGATTGGACCGTTGCTTCTCCGTACCCGCCACGTGTGGCCTCTACACCACCGCTGCCAGCCAACAGCGGAGCGTGCTGGCGAAGCATGATGGTATTAATGGAAGGCGTCTTATAAGCTTTCTTATTAATCTTCATAGACACGCTTCTTTATTATTCAACGAACTTCGGCATATAGATGCCCCCCTGGCCTGTCGGTGCCACAGAGGCATCAAACTGGGTCCAGTTAATGGTAAAGATGCGGTGCAGCTTGTCGCAATAGTATGACAGTCCAACCATTACACCAGCCTCATTGCTAGCCACCGTCAGGGGGAACAGCCACTGGTCGTCCACCTGCAGGGCAGTAGCCACGCCACGCACCTCATTGTTGATGGTGGCACAGAGCAGGTCTTGTTCGGAGGCATACTGTACCAGCGTATCCTGTAACAGCACGTCAACGCTCATGGTCTGCTCATAGAGGTCATAGTTAGGTTCTGTCCATGCAGGTCTTGTTTCGGTACCTTCAGGAATACCCGTAGGACGTGTTTCGTCACTGTCTGATGAGCAGCCCCACGCCAAGAAGGCGAGGGCTGCAATAGCTAATATTATCTTTTTCATATGCATCATATTACTTAATGGTCTTTACCTTTCCGTTGTATATATACAATCCAGAGCGTGTCGGTTTCTTGGGCAGTTGGATACCAGAAATGGTGTACCACTTGCCGTCATGCGGCATCTGGTCGAGAGCCGTGAAGTTGATGGCTGTGGGCTGATCAGGACTACCGATTACCTTGTTAGCAGCATAGCTGATGTGGCTGCCTGTCATGGCGATGGTCTCACCATTACGCTCTATGGCGAAGGTCAGCGTCTCACCATTGCCAGAGTCACTACCGATGTTCAGGTAGTAGTTCTGCTCGTCATCAGCTGTCGCTTCTGCCAGGCGGTCAGCACCACTATATACTACCAGGCGGTCGGCAGTCTCAGTCTCTACACCCTCAACAGTTGCCACGATGTTCATCGTTGTTACAGTGTTGACTTGGCGTGGAGCATTGAATTGTACATCACCACTGTAACGGTTATCCTTGAAGTAATGCGGGAAATAGAACTTAGCCTCACTGTCGGCCTGTCGCTTCAGCATGTAGCCCTTACCGGCTTCCATGTACTGCAATGTACCCTTCCAGATGAGTCCGTTGCTTCCTCGGCTGCGATGGCGAATCCGTCTTGCGACTTCACCACATCGCCCTCCTGGGCCTTCTCGATGTAGTCAGACAATGCCTGAGAGATTGGCAAGTTGATGATTGGCGTGTAGCTGATGCGATTCCAATCCTTATGGACAGTGGTTGAACCGAAGTAGTGTATACCCTCGAAATAAACGGTCTTATCGCTCATCGAGTAGATGTTATACATCTGCGTTGGACGGAAGCTGGCTGGCTGGTCCTCGTTGTCCCACTTGTAACCACGTGCCGACGTCTTGTTCTCACGGCAAGTGTACTCCTGTTTCGTAGTACCGTTGACTGTCATAATCTTGTCGCCAACCTCCCACGTTGACATGCCGTTCAGGAACTGACCTATGGTACTCTGCACAGGTGAGAAAGGTATAGATACCCAGTTCCAACCCTTCCTCAGAGCTATCCACCAGACGCTATTTGAGGTCTCGTCATCCAAGATAACCGGATCATTAGAAGAACCAATCATAGCATCCTTTTGGAAGGTAATTACCTTACCGTCGGCAGGCGATACTTTGTGTATACCACCCGTGTTGGATTTGAAGAAGCGGAAGTTCAGCGTAGGCATCGAACCGTCGGGGTTGATATAGCCGTAGATGGTCAGATAGGCCAGTGCTTCGTTGGCGTTGGCATTCGAGTTCAGTTCGATATGTGAAACGCCCAGCACCTGCTGGTTCTCGTCCAATACGGCCAGAATGTCATCTGTCGAGTTGGCCACCACACCGTCAATCTTCACGCGAGCCACCATCATCATCGTCTGGTTCAGCTGCTTCAGTCTGTCGCTGACCTCCCAATTAGGCTCACAGCCACGCACACGTAGCGTGATAGGCAACGGCTCGGCCATCTTGCTGTCGCCTACGAGGCTGATCTGTTCATTATAGGTACCGATATTAATATACGGTGAGAGGGTGAACGTAATCTTCTGCTCGTCGAGAGCGCCAATGGTGCCACTGACATGTGAAGCCTCAATCCATACAGGCAGATCTTCCAACGAGTAGTTCTGCGTCGTGCCACTCAGGTTCTTCACCGTTGCCTCAAAGCTAATTCCTTCACCATACTCAACCTCCTTTTCAATACGCTTCACATCCCAGCGCAATGGGTTGCGATAGACGTAGAGGTTCATTGTGATAGGCGAGGCCATCAGGTTGCCCTGCAGGTCGGGAACTTCCTTGATGGTGACGAAGATGTTGGTTTTCTCCACCATATAGTCTGGTTCATTGATAGTCATGTACAGCTCATTGTCATTAGCCACAAAGCTGTAGTTCAGAGCATCCTGCTGAGTATTGCTTACCATCGGTGCAAAGATATTACGGTCGGCCATAGCCTTCACATCCTCGTCATCGGCCAGGATGTCGCGGCGATCCAGCAAATTGCCTTGACTATCCATATATCTCTTGATGCTGACGCCTGTCGGTTCAAGTTTCATCTGCTCATCATCTTGCTTCTTAGAGCGCCCGAAATCCAGATAAGCCATCAGTGCGCTCATCGTTCCAAGCGGTGTATGGTTAGCATACTCCTTGATGAGGTTTAGCGGCAGTACACTCTCGAACATTCCGACCTCATCAATATTACCGGTCAGTACATTCGTTGGAGTGTTCTTGTCCACGTATGTAGCACCCAGTGCAATATCGTCATCGCTATTGATACCGCTCAGACTGTCGGCAGCAAACGAATCGACGAGTTTCTTATCCAGATAGACGTTAGCCACGTTCTGTGAGCGCGATACAGTCATGGCAAAGTGATGCCAGTTACCATCAGTTGGATCCACCTTCGTATTCTTCTCGAAGCCTGAAGAGCGAACATAGAGGTTAGACTTATTCAGACCAATGTTAATCTGGTCATCCTGATCGCTACGGGCCTCACCGTTAGAGAATAGCGTTGCATTACTGTTCACCGTACGGAACCAGAACATCAGCGTATAATCATGAGCCTTCGTGCGTAAGAACTTCTCTTTCTTCAGACGCAAGCCCTTGTCGCCCTTCAATGCCATAGATATGCCGGCAGGACGTTTCCAGCTGGTACCGGCCAACTGCAAGTCCATGCTGCCAGGAGCCTTGTCGTAAGCCCAGACACCTTCACCTTCATTCATTGGGTAATAGTCAAGAAGTCCATTCTCATAACCTGTAAGTTTCTTCTTTCCATAGGTATCAAGATCGCCGCCGTCCATGGCGCGGTTCCATAAGCGGAATTCCAACATATCACCCTTATAAAGGTCTTTAAGTTGATTGTTGAAGCCCATTTTCAGTGCTGATGTTCCTTCATACTTGCCAGAGAGTGGCATGCTGCCTATCTCACTACTGCCGTCGAAGAAGCGGATCGTCATACTGTCGCCCGACTGGTCGAGCACATAGGCCACCTCATGCAGGGTGTTATTGAATCTGATTGGCTCGGTCGATTCCGCAGTCTGTCCGTTGATGGTGGCCGTCAGTTTGCGGTCGGCAGTGAGTCCGAAGCTCAGTCCCTTCCCTGCACCACCATGTGAGAAGACGGTCATTGGTACTTCATCTACCGCAGGATTCAGCATCACGTCGACTGTAAAGCTCTTGCCAGCCAAGTTACGACTGCCCTGTGTCGATGCGATGCTAACGCCCGTGAAGCTCAGCGAAGTCGAGGTTGACACGTCATTACTGTTCTTCGAACCCAATACCTCAAAATTATTGAGCTTACGCAGATAGTTTCCTGCTATCGGTTCAGAGAACTTCACCAGGATATCGTCGCCGATACCCAAGATGCCATCTGTAGGCTTGGGTGTTCCGAAGGCTACTGGCAGACGGGTATCCTTGATACCACGCAGTATCTCTGACGAGCGTGTCAGGAAACCTCCGGCATGACGGCAGTAGTTGACGGCACGGATGTCGTAATACTGCTCAATCGGGTCCACCTCGCCATAGAATGGTGCGATGATGGTACCATTAGACGGAATGGTATCTGTCACACCACTGGCCTTGGCCATCAGCTCTCTGTCAGCATAGTATGAGCAAACGCTCACCCAGTCTTTTTCGCCTTGTGTCGATAGCTTATACTGCAACTCAATATGATCGAAGCCGCGATAGTTGGTGTCGAAGCCGTCAATTCTCACAGGCAGATACCACGCCTGGCGCTTTCCGTCGTACGGACTCTCGGTGTTGACTACCCAGTTGTCGCCAGGCATGCTTACATTCACCTTGCCTGCTGTCGGCACGAAGTGAGCCGAGAAATTACATTTGGCCACGCGGCTAGGATCTTCCGGGTCATACAGGCACATGGTCAGGTCGTTATAGTCGAACTCCTTACCTGGCAGTACCTCCAGTTCCTTGGTGTACACCATTACCTCGCCAGTATTGGTGTTCATGCAGGGACTTAGCGTGATATTCGTACCCCCCGAGGTTACGGGGTTACCGTCCACAAAGAGTTTGGCACCGTCAGGATTACTGCTTGCCAGCAGGAAGAAGTTGAATACTTTCGTAGCACGCTCCGGATAGTCGCTCTCGTTGGCCATGTGTAGCGTGAAGCGGGCAGGCTCGTCGAACGGAACATTACTCTTCACAGGCTCATCAATCCAGATTCTGGGCTTATCGGTGGGAGTTGTAGCTACATCGATGACGGCACCAGGATTGTACCACTTGGTGACACGTTCATCCTCAAAAGGCTGACTGGTCACACCAGCACGGGTGCGGTACACGAGGCTCGAATAGACTGTCCAGTCACTGTAGGTAGGCTGGTAAGTGTTGCCCGCATGCTGCCAGAACAGGTTGTCTGCTGTAGCGAACATGATAGTGTCGAGCTTCACGTTATTGATAGTATCCAGACCATTGTTACTGGTATCGATGTCCCAATAACTCTTCTTGGTGCGATAGACATCGACGTTCAGACTCGACTTAGCAGAAGCACTGAGCGTGAAACCAATCTTCTTGGTGAAGGTGGTTTGCTGTGAGTTCATGCCATTGATGTTGTAGGCCAGAATAGGAGCCCACTTCAATGTGAAGCCAGTGCCGGCGACAGCAACATCCAGCGTCTTTTCTCCATTATTGTCACGGAGGGCTGCTTCTTTTGGATTTGGATCTTGACTCCATCTGTCAATCTTGTCGAGGTTCTTCAACCATTTCAACCGGTTGAAAGTGTCAAAGAGCGATGGTAGCGAGCTACTAAGACTCTGTCCCTGAATCAGCGGGTATTTGATTTGGCCGGCATCCTTGCGGTCCGAGCTGAAGTTCTCGCTATACTGGATGTTGGCTACACCATCGAAGTCGTAGTTCTTCACCAGTCGGTCGGGTGTCACCTCCAGCTTCTCCTTTTCGTTCAGAGCCAGATAGTTTAGCCAAGTAATCATTTCCCTGTTAAGGGCACTGATACTGTCGGAATAGACTAATGACGACCCTGATGGATAATACGCCTTATAGGTGTTCTCGCCACCAAACTTCTCGTCGTCCGTAGGCACCGTACTCTCATAGTAAGGCTTATTGTTTGTATCTGCCAAAGCCTGGAAGTCAAGACCGGTGTTCATGGGGTAGATAAGCGAGTTGCGCAGTTTCATCAAGCCAGGAATCAGCTCGTTCTCGATATAGTGCTGCGAATGAACGAAGGTAGAGTTCACCGTTGGTCCGGCAACAATCACCTCGTCGCGTATCAGATAGATGGGCTTTCCTTGATTGTCAACACCCTGGGCCAGCACTTTCATCGTGCCAACAGGTACTCTCACTGTGATACCATTTTTAGTCTTGAACGTACCACCCTCGTGGGTCTTGTAGAGCTGATACTGATCGTCAGGGATGGCGCGTACGGCCAGACCCTTATACAGGATGACGTTCTCGTTATGACCGATGAAGAGGTCGGCCTTGCTGCCTACCCACTTATTGCTGCTCGATGTCTGGATGCGCTCAGTGACATCGTAGTTGTACGACCAGTTCCAGCTACCATTGTAGGTTACGACTGCTGAGAACGTGAAGTCGGTACGTGAGTTCGACTCATGGATAGTACCTGAGAAGGTTCCGTTCCCTGACGGAGCCACAACGGCACCATTCAATATGGTGGTTGCTGCCGTAATGGTCTTGTTTGTCAGGCTCACACCAATAGAAGCATCGAGCGTCAGCGAATAAGAACAGTTCATCTTGGAACCACTCTCGATATAGGCAGAGCTGCCACCACCAGGAGGATCGCGCAGGATGTCAACCAACTGAGGCGTACCGATAGCAACGGTATACTGTCCCTCCTTTGCCTGACTGACAGCCATCACAAAGCCCTTCAGCGGATTGCCGTTCAGAGGTTTGATGTCGTAGTAGCTGCCGTCATACTCCAAGGTAAAGCTGACCTCCTTCAAGGCATTGTCGTTCTCCATCAAGAAGGTGGCATTGTCAGGCGTGAAGACATACTGTGCACCACCTTCCTCGTCGAGAGGCACATTACACTCGCTGGTCGTGGCGTTGGTAGTCAGCGCATTCTTGATGTGCACGTTGCCGCCATTCAGCTTCACGATGTCGGGCACTTCATTGATATTGTTGTTCTTGTAGTACTTCTCACAAGCCTGCAACGTCCAAACATATGGCGACTGAGCCATGAATACAGGATAGCCGAAGCTGTAATGGCCCACACCCAGTGAATCTTTGTACCAGGTATTCACCACCTCACTATAGCCTACGTTATTGTTGGCTGTGTATTTCTTGAAGCCAAAGTAGTCCTCCGAGCCACCGTTCAGCTGTTTCACTTCAAGACTGGGTACGGCGTGATAGATACGGTTGTACTCGCAGGTATCACCCTTCATATTGAACGTCAGGTCGATGGTTTCGCCTACCTTACCCTGCTGGAACAGCGTGGCATAGCCCTGGGCAGAAACCTCAATTACCTTATACTTGGCAGGATGCAGTTCCAGCTGATACTCACCCGTCTTGCTGTCAGGACGGATGGTCAGCGTATGACGCGTCACATTGACACGGGTGGTATCCTGATTGTCATATCCAAAGCTAACGTCGTAGTTGACCGACTTCACCGTCTCATCGTCCTGCTTGCGAATCAGATAAGAGGCATTGTCGCCCTCCAACTGCATCACAATCTTCAATGAGTCGCCCAGATTGTTTGTCGACAGACTCTGGCCGAGCGGCTTACTGCCCTGTATGTCACCACCCACTACGCGACCGCGCAATACTACGGTGGTAGAATCCCAGAATACACTGGTTATATTATTCGAGAAGTTAACCAGGTACCTGTCCTCTGGACGAGCTGCATTGTGGTTCACCAGGAAGCCGTTCTCAGCAAAGTAGTGACCTTCCTTCACAGCCTGCACGGTGTGGTCGCCCTTAGGAATACTCAGACTGAAACCACCTTGAGTATCGGTTATGATAGCTCTACCGGTAGCATCGTGAATCTCATTACCATCCAGCTTGAACGATACGCCAGAAACAGGCATAGAGGTGTCGCGATAGTACACATTACCTGAGAATACATAATAGGTGTCCAGATAGAAGTTGAAGTTACTCGACCAGTTGCTGTTCTGACCAAAGGTCACATAGCCTGCACCTGGGCCACTGGGACCAGTATAGGTACCACGGTCGCCTTTTGCTTCCACATGGACCTTATATTTACCGTTGGAAACGCCCTCTTCATTAATCTGATAAGGCAGTCCTTTGAACTCAAAATAGCCGGATTCATCGGTATAGGTCGTAAAGGTTTGCTTTCCGATAATCGTACTGTCGTCTGGTTCGCACACCATCTTCTCGCCTGCCAGGGCAGTACCATCGGCCAAACGAACATAACCGTTGATCATACCTGTGGTCTCGCAGTAGCCTTCGGTTTCGATGCCGCTGATGTGGGTGCCCTCACACTGGAACACGCTCTCTACACGATAGCGATAGGTATGCTGCACCAGTACGCTCTTGTCTTCATAGTATTGACCAAGAATGTTGGTGGCGATGGTGTCCCACTTAGCCTCCATATTTATCTTGTCCTTACGCAGCACCTGATAGTAGTCGTGCTCGCCGCCAGTGGTCTCCCATGTCAGCTCTACACTGCTCTGCTTGGTTTGCGGAGTGATGGTCTTGATGGTGTCACTGTTCTGGAAGCGATAGCTCTCGTCCAACAGTTGAACGGGGACTACCAGCGAGTCTGCCTCAGTTTTCCAAATCTTCAAGGGCGAGGAGCCTCTGCGCACAATCAGGTCGAATGAATAGTCCACGCACTTACGCGTCAGTTCCTGTGTGAACTGATGCTTCTGCAGTGCCTCTTCATTGCCCGACAAGTCATAAACATTGTGGGTCACACCTTTCTCACCATGCATATTGACACGCAACTGCAACCTGGCACGAGAATCCCAGATGTACTGACTATAAGCGATGGTGGGTATGGGTTCCACCTTCTCGCCAACAACTGTCCACTGGCTGTCATCCAAGGCAGTCATCAGCTCTGTCGGCGTCATTGCCGAGGCAGAAGTACCCTGACTCTGGCCGCTGGCTTCGCTCTGTGCATAGCTCTTGGTGTAGTAACACTTGTTGAAATCCGTAGTTGCGGTCTGGTCGTAGCGGGCAAATGTAGCACAGCCTGTCATATTGGCTGGCAAGGAGGAAGGATCAAACAGGCATTTAGTCATATTGATGCTACAACTAGCCAGTGCAACACCGATGAAACCGGCATTATTTGTACTATTCTCGCTCAAGATAGAACCAGTAAAGGACGAATTGCTGATGTTAGCCTCAGAATATTTACTCATCAAACCTATCAAGCCACCACTGCTGGCATCACCATTAACCTGGATCGTGATTTCAGCCTTTACGACGCAGCGGTCGATAGTAACCCTCTGACTTTGCACTTCGCCTATCAGTCCAGCAGTAAATCTGGCAGAACTCCTAATCGTACCGTCGACGGTCAGGTCTTTAATCGTAGCCTTGCCCACCGCAATGAAAGGTGCTCTGCTGTCACTGAAATTGACATTCAAGGTATGACCATTACCATTGAAAACGCCACAGAACGGGCTTGATGTAGAGCCCACCGGTTGGTCGACAGTGATATCACCGTTCAGAAGAGCATAGACATCTTTTTTTCCTGACGCTGCCTGTACGGCATCTTTGAAGCGGAGCCAGTCGACAGCGCTGTTGATGAGCATGTACGATCTACCGTCAATGACGATGTTGCCATCGTTGTCGTAAGTGCCATTAGGTTTAAAATCAAAAGCTACATTCACCATGTGGCTCTCATCATCCCACTTAGTAGAGCGGGCAACCGTTGCATCAACAACTTGTGGCAATATCGGCGTATTATTCTGTATAGCCGTGGCACAACCAGAGCCATCAGACCACGACCAGACACCTGTGCTCACACGACGGATACGATAGACTACTGGCTTTCCTTTATAGGAATCCAGATAGTTCTCGTCTTCGAATGTATAGGTATTCTTACCATATTCAAAGAATTCTGTAGCACAGGACTGCCAAGAACTGTTGTCGCCTCCGTTAACGTTTCGCTGTATCTCGAAGGCATCATTCTCGTCCATATCCGGCTGCGAAGGCTCTTCAACGGTCCAACAGAGCATGGCAGTGCCTTTGGTGGTCAGGCTCGCACTGAAGTTCAGCGGAACGTGAACCATCGAGACAGATGGGAGAACTTCTGATTTGACGGTTACGGGATAACCGTCACTATCAATCACATCGGCCTCAATATAGACGTCTTCGTATGGGCGGTTCATGGGCAGATAAGCATAACCCACCGTTTTCTTATCAATATCAATGGATTTCTTGACCTTTGTGCCGGCATCCGTGTAATACAGTTTAGCCGTATTGATGGTTTTGGCATTGAAGTTATAGACTGCCATTATCTTACCCACCTGCCTCTGATCGTAGGCCAGCATGAATTCTGACAACTCTACACCTACAGCTGCTGCTTCGGGAGCATCCCAGTCCAGCATCAGTCGTCTCGTGCTGGCAGAGGGAACGTGCCAGTCGCCAGCGCCGCTGTGGTTCACATGTGCCCACACATAGAGCTTCAGGTTCTTGCCGCGCATTTCGTATGGAATCACCCAGTCTATAGTGGTCGTACGATGATCATCGTCATTGTCGTCATCGTACAAGTAGTATTTTACCCAACCATCGCTTGAAGTAAACGTTTTCCACGATTTAGCTTTTCCAACCAACTGGAAGGTACCGCCCTTGTAGGCTTTGATCAAATAGCCTTTGTCTAGGTCGCTGTAGTCGTCACACTTCCAGTCGAACAGCAGCTCTTGATCACCACCATTCAATGACACATAGACCTTTCCTTCCTGAACACCTTCATTGATAGTCAGGTCATTCTGTGTAGGCAGGGTAAAACGGAGCTTATCCATTCCCATCTGCATACAGGTGTAGTTAGATGCATTCTGCATGTAATCATCGGCCCATACACTATGGGAAACGAACATCAAACATAATAAAAGGTACGTGCGCAATAATGCACGGCCTTTAACATGATAGTTTTTGTTTTTACACATAATATGCTTTAGATTTTTTAAGTAATCGTTAAAACAACTTGCACATGTGTGATGTTGCCGAGATAGTCTTTCCATATTTATATTGTTTTAAATTAGCGTTTCTAGCGATTATATGACTGCAAAGATATAAAAAAAATAAGTTTTGCAATAGCATAGACAATATTTTTTTCTGGTTTTCCATGAAATTTAATGATTTTCCTACAAATTCGGTAGTAAAAACTAACCCTTTTTGTTTTTTTGTATCTTTGCAGTCAAAGACCGCGAACTTACTGCGTCTCGGCAAAAAAAGAAAAGATTTTCTTTGTTTTGCTCTCGACTTTTCGTAACTTTAGCTTCGCTGAACTTACTTTGTACTCGAAAAAACTCAAATAAATTTGGTTTTTTACTCGCTTATTCGTAACTTTGCGCAAGAAACGATTAAATACGCAATACTATGAGCAAGAAAAAAGGTGGAAAACGACTGAACAAGCGCATGCTACAGGAGATGTTGCAGACGCTGTTCCAACAGAATCCTAACGAGACATTCTCGTTTAAACAAGTATTCAAAGCCCTGAAACTGGATACGCATCCCACGAAGATGATGGCTGTCGACCTGATGGAGGAGATGGCGTGGGACGATTTCCTGTCGAAGGTCTCAGACAACTCGTATCGCCTGAACCTGAAGACGCAGGTGCAGGAGGGAACATTTATCCGCAAGGCCAATGGCAAGAACTCGTTCCAGCCCGACGATGGCGGCACACCTGTATTCGTATCTGAGCGCAACTCGCTATTTGCCATGAATGGTGACCGTGTGAAGGTGGCCTATATGGCACGCAGAGAAAAGCATATCAAGGAGGCGATGGTGGTTGAGATTCTGAGTCACAAACGTGATCAGGCCGTCGGTAAGCTAAAGGTCGAGAAGGATTATGCCTTCCTTGTGACTGAAGGTAACATCTTCGTTCACGATGTGCTGATACCGAAGAAGAAACTGAAGGGTGGCAAGACGGGCGACAAGGCTGTTGTCAAGATTACACAGTGGCCTTCGAAGGACTCGAAGAATATTGTCGGTGAGGTCATTGACATTCTGGGTAAGGAAGGTGACAACAACGTGGAGATGCACGCCATTCTGGCACAGTACGGTCTGCCTTACAAGTATCCGAAGGCTGTTGAGGATGCTGCTGAGAAGATAGATCCAGGCATTACAGAACAGGAAATCAAGCGGCGTGAGGATTTCCGCGATGTCTTTACCTGTACCATCGACCCCAAGGATGCCAAGGACTTTGACGATGCGTTGTCGATTCGTAAGCAAGGTAAGCTATGGGAAGTCGGCGTGCATATCGCTGATGTCAGCCACTATGTCAAGGAAGGTTCCATGATTGACAAGGAGGCCACGAAGCGTGCCACTAGCGTCTATCTGGTCGACCGCACCATCCCGATGTTGCCTGAGCGCCTGTGTAACTTTATTTGTTCCCTGCGTCCTGATGAAGAGAAGCTCTGCTATAGCGTGATCTTCGTTTTGGATGAAGACGCCAACGTCAAGAACTACCATATTGCACATACAGTCATTAGGAGTAACAGAAGGTATGCGTATGAGGAAGTGCAAGATATCCTGATGGGACAAGATGGCGACTATGCTACGGAATTGCGCATATTGGACAAATTGGCCAAGTGCCTGCGTGAGCGCCGTTTCAAAGGCGGTGCTGTGAAGTTCGACCGTGAGGAGTTGCATTTTGACATTGACGAAAAAGGCAAACCCATCCGCGCCTATTTCAAGAAGTCGAACGATGCCACCCAACTTATCGAAGAGTTCATGTTATTGGCTAACCGTACCGTCGCTGAGAGTGTTGGCCGCGTGAAGAAGGGCGTGAAGGCTAAGACCCTGCCCTATCGTATTCACGACCAACCCGACCCCACCAAGTTAGAAACTCTGCGTGAGTTTGTGGTGAAGTTTGGCTATAAGATGAAGACCAGCGGTACGAAAGGGGCTATCTCAAAGTCACTGAATGCGCTGATGGATGGCTGTCAGGGTAAGAAGGAGCAGAAACTCATTGAGACTGTTGCCTTGCGTGCGATGATGAAGGCCAAGTATTCGACACATAACATCGGACACTATGGCCTTGCCTTCGAGTATTATACGCATTTCACGTCGCCCATCCGTCGCTATCCCGATACAATGGTACACCGTCTGTTGACCAAATACCAGGATGGTGCCCGTTCGGCTAATCAGCAGAAATACGAGGAACTCTGTGAACACTGCTCGGATATGGAGCAAACGGCACAGATGGCTGAACGAGACAGTATCAAGTATAAAATGGTGGAGTTCATGGAGGACAAGATCGGCAACGAATACGACGCCCATATCTCTGGCATCCAGTCGTATGGCATCTATTGTGAGATAGACGAAAACCACTGCGAGGGCATGGTGCCTATGCGTGACTTGGATGATGATTACTACGATTTCGATGAACGCAACTACTGTCTTGTGGGTCGTCGTCATCACCATAAGTACCAGTTGGGCGACCCCATCCGCATCAAGGTGGCACGTGCCAACCTTGAAAAGCGACAGCTCGACTTTGCGTTGGCCGATTAAGAACTAAGAGCGAAAAACTGAGCCTACTTTTGGTGGGCTCGTTTTTTTTTATTAATTTTGCACCCGATTTCGAAATATATAAGGTATACCAATGAATATTGAAGCATTGATTAGTAAGGCTGCGGGTGATGCCGTAAAGGCACTCTATGGCATGGATGCCACAGAAAAGATGCTGCAGCTGCAGAAGACAAGGAGTGAGTTTGAGGGAAACCTGACATTGGTGGTGTTCCCCTTCGTAAAGGCCGCCAAGAAGAGTCCTGAGCAAACTGCTCAGGAGATTGGCGAATATCTGGTGAACAACTGTTCGGCAGTAGAGAAATTCAATGTGGTGAAAGGCTTTCTGAACCTGAGCATCGGTGATGGTGCATGGGTGGAGCTGCTCAGCGCCATTGACAAGGACGACAACTTTGGCAAAAAGGGTGTGGACGAGAATTCCCCTCTCGTCATGATTGAATATTCATCGCCCAACACCAACAAACCCCTGCACTTAGGCCACGTACGCAACAACCTGCTGGGTTGGTCGCTGGCTCAGATTATGGAGGCCAACGGTAACAAGGTGGTGAAGACCAATATCGTGAACGACCGTGGCATCCACATCTGTAAGTCGATGCTTGCCTGGCTGAAGTACGGCAATGGTGAGACTCCAGAGACCAGTGGCAAGAAAGGTGACCACCTCATTGGTGACTACTACGTGGCTTTTGATAAGCACTACCGTGAGGAAATCAAGGAACTCGTCGCCCAAGGCATGGACGAGGAACAGGCCAAACAGGAGGCTCCACTCATTAAGGAGGCTCATGAGATGTTGGTAAAATGGGAGGACAACGACCCCGAGGTGCGTGCTCTATGGGAGAAAATGAACAACTGGGTATATGCCGGTTTCGACGAGACGTACAAGAAGATGGGCGTTGGCTTCGATAAGATATACTACGAATCGCAGACCTATCTGAAGGGTAAGGCCAAGGTTGAGGAAGGACTTGCCAAGGGCCTTTTTGAGCGCCACGAAGATAATAGCGTATGGGCTGACCTCACCAACGAGGGGCTGGACCAGAAGCTGCTGTTGCGTAGCGATGGCACCTCTGTCTATATGACGCAGGACATCGGTACTGCCGAGATGCGCTTTCAGGACTATCCCATTGACAAGATGATCTATGTCGTAGGCAACGAGCAGAACTATCACTTCCAGGTGCTCTCTATCCTCTTGGATCGTCTGGGCTTCAAGTGGGGTAAGGAACTCGTTCACTTCTCTTATGGGATGGTGGAACTGCCCAACGGTAAGATGAAGAGCCGCGAGGGAACTGTCGTTGACGCTGACGACCTGATGGAGCTGATGGTCGAGGATGCCTACAAGACGTCCATGGAGTTGGGCAAGTTTGACGACATGACCGAAGAGGAACGCCGCGAGATTGCCCGCATCGTAGGTATGGGTGCACTGAAGTACTTCATACTGAAGGTTGATGCTCGCAAAAATATGCTGTTCAATCCTGAGGAGAGTATCGATTTCAACGGTAATACGGGTCCCTTTATCCAGTACACATACGCTCGTATTCGCAGCATTCTGCGTAAAGCAGCTAGTTTAACTAATATTACAAGTCTGACTAGTACGACTAGTCTTAGCGAGAAGGAGATTGAGCTTATCCAAAAGATGAGCGAGTTTGGTGCTGCTGTAGAACAGGCTGGTAAGGATTATAGTCCCTCTGGTATTGCCAACTACTGCTACGAGCTGACGAAGGTGTTCAACCAGTTCTACCACGATTTCTCCATTCTCAACGAACCCGATGAGCAGAAGAAGACCATGCGCCTGATGCTGGCCAAGAACGTCGCCAAAATCATCAAGAACGCGATGGGCCTGCTGGGCATCGAAGTCCCCGAAAGAATGTAATGGTTAATCCTCCCGACTATAGACACGACACGGTTCTGCCCTTACCCATGGAGGTGAAGGCAGACGCGTGGGCTGTGGATGCTGCATGCAGTGGCAACCCAGGCCCCATGGAGTATCAGGCCATTGACTTGGCTACTGGTGCCCGTGTGTTTCATTTCGGTCCCATGAAGGGGACCAACAATATCGGGGAGTTTCTGGCAATTGTCCATGCCTTGGCGCTGATGCAGCAGCAAGGACTGTACGACAAGGCTATCTATAGCGATTCTTACAATGCAATTCTGTGGGTTAACAAACGCCAGTGCAAGACAAAATTAGAACGTACTCCCGAGACGGAAGCGCTCTATCAGATTATCGCTCGTGCAGAGCGTTGGCTACAAACCCACCAGTGGCGCAACCCCATCATCAAATGGGAGACTCAGAAATGGGGCGAAGTACCTGCCGACTTCGGTAGGAAGTAAGAAGCCTCTCCCCGTCCCCCTCCAAGTAGAGGGGGCTTAATCTTTTGTATAGGTTACAATCATGTTTGGACCATATACCTGTTGAGAAAGGACCTTCACCTCAGCAGGCAGCTTGGGGGCCGGTGTTCCATCACTCACGGTAATCGGGGCTGTCTCGACACGTATCTCGTCCCAAAGACCAGCTTCAATAAACGACTGATGTGTCTGTCGACCGCCCTCAACTATCAAGGACTGGATGCCATGTTGGTAAAGGTCATCCATCAGCTGTGTGATAGGTCGGTCATGTGTCAGCACGATGCGCTTTGGATTGGGACCATGCCAGTGACGAACAGTTAATTGAGGCTGGTCACGGTCGAACGTGGTGTGACCTACGAGTATAGCATCCTCCTCTGCACGCAGCTGATGAGAGAACATCTGTGTCTGCTCATTGCTAATCTGCAGGGGCTTGAAGTGGTCATCGATAAAACCGTTGGCAGTTTGTGCCCATTTCAAGATCATATAAGGACGGTGCTCGCGATGATAGGTAAAGAAACGGCGGTTCAACCACTGACACTCCTGCTCCTGCACTCCCATCGTCACTTCGATACCTGCATCTTTCAACTTTTTGATGCCGCGTCCCTGCACCTCGGCAAAAGGGTCGATAGTGCCTACAACCACCCGTTTGACGCCCTTTTCGATAATCAAGTCGGCACAAGGCGGTGTCTTGCCATAATGCGAACAGGGTTCTAACGACACATATATCGTAGATTCTGGTAACAAATGTTCATCCTCAGGCTGTACTGAGGCAAAGGCATTGACCTCCGCATGCCCCTCACCACAACGCACATGGTAACCCTCACCAATGATGCGGTTTTTTGCCACAATCACTGACCCTACCATCGGGTTAGGCCGAGCCCCTTGAATACCGTTTGCTGCCAGTTGAATGCAGCGTTGCATGTATTTTTCGTCTTCGCTCATCATTTTTTTACCTTTTTACTTTTTTACCTTTGTACTTTTTCGTACCTTTGTACGCAGTATGACTTACAACGAAATGTGGCGTCAGCTGGCGCAAATCTACATTGAAGGCGAGGCGAAAGCCATTGCCCGTATGACGTATGAGGAGCGCTTTGGACTCACGTTGTCAGACATTTACCTCGGCAAAGATACACAATTATCTGCAGATGACCAAACGGAATTGGAAGAAATCGTAAAGAGACTATTACAAGACGAACCCATCCAGTATGTCTTGGGACATACTAACTTCTGTGGACGCACATTTCTGGTCAACAAGCATGTGCTGATTCCACGTCCTGAAACGGAAGAACTCTGTCAGTGGAAGCCTCTCCTCCTGCCCTCTCCAGAAGGAAAGGGAGCTGCTATCTTGGATATAGGGACGGGTAGCGGTTGTATTGCCATCACACTGGCTGCTATGTATCCTGAAGCGCAAGTCTATGGCTGGGACATATCCGCAGATGCCTTGGCGGTGGCGCGTGAGAATGCTAAGCGTCATAACGTCCATGTGTCGTTCAAGCAAGTCGATGTCTTGAATCTTCCATCACCCCTTCCTTTTGGAGGGGGCAGGGAGGAGGCCCTTTCTCTTATCATCAGCAATCCTCCTTATATATGTAATAAGGAACGCGAGACGATGGAGGCCAACATATTGGAGTATGAACCGCATACGGCATTGTTTGTATCCGATGACGACCCGCTTTTGTTCTATCGTGCTATCGCCAAGTTTGGACAGACGGCACTGAAGGAAGGAGGCTGGCTCTACTTCGAAATCAATCCCCTCTATGCTCAAGATATATGCGATATGTTGAGTGTGATGTCGTACCACGACATCGAAATCAAAGAAGACCAATACGGCAAACAACGAATGATAAGAGCACAGAAGAAGTGAAAAGAGCATGAAAACGGAAAACGATGCCTACCTGACGTTGGCAGCACTTTGCGCACAAGCCGAGCACTGCCAGTATGAAATGCTGGAGAAGATGCGTCGCTGGGAAATCCCCGAGGATGCACAGGCCCGTGTAATGGCTAAACTAGTGAAGGAACGCTATGTCGACGACGAGCGTTATACCCAGGCTTTTGTCAAGGACAAGATACGCTATAACAAGTGGGGCCGTCGCAAGGTTGAGCAGGCTCTTTGGCAGAAACGTATCGACGAGGATATCCGCAAGCGTGTGCTCAACGAGGTAGACGACGACGAGTACCTCAGCGTCCTACAACCATTGCTGAAACAGAAGCGTAAATCCATTAAGGCTCAGAACGACTACGAACTAAACCAGAAACTGATGCGTTTTGCCTTAGGGCGAGGCTTCACGTTCGACATCATCCGGCAGTGTCTGGATGTCGATGAAGGACCCAGTGAGTTTGATGAACCATAAACCATTAATCATTAATCATGAACCGTAAATCATGAACTGGTGGTCGCGCTTCCTTGACTTCATCTCACCCCGCCTGTGTGTGGTTTGTGGCCGTCGCCTGTCGCCCACAGAGCGTAGTCTCTGTTCCGTCTGTCAGCTTCACCTGCCTCGTACGGCATTCCAGTTTTTTCCTGATGATAATCCGATGGTTCAGCTCTTTTGGCATCTGACACCCATTAAACGTGCCACTGCTTTCATCTATTATCAGCCCCATTCCGAGATGGCCCGTATGGTGTATCAGTTGAAGTATGGCAATAGTCCTGACGTGAGCGAGGATTTAGGACGACTGATGGCCACAGATATGCAACTGGCTCACTATTTCGATGATATCGACTTGTTGGTACCTGTACCGTTGACCATGAAACGCCAGCACCAACGAGGCTATAACCAAAGTGAAATGTTGGCAAGGGGCATCAGCGATGTCACGCACCTGCCTGTCGTACCTAAAGCCCTAAAACGTCAGGTGTTTCGCGAAAGTCAGACACACCTGAGTCGCCAGGAACGTCAGGAGAACGTGAATGGCATCTTTGTTATCGCTGATGTCGAGACACTGAAAGGTCGTCATGTGCTGCTTATTGACGATGTCTGTACCACAGGGGCTACGCTGACTGCTTGTGCTCAGGCACTTGCCCCGATTGAAGGCATCCGCATCAGTGTGCTTACCCTCGGTTTTACCAAGAATTGACTACTTTGCAACCGAGTTGCAACACCTTTTGTCTAACTTTGCACCCAGAAACAATAAAGAAGCAAAGTTATGGAACATCATCACGAACATCATCATTGCGACAGTTGCGCTCACGAGCACGAACATCATCATGAGCACCACCACGAGCACAACCTACGGGTGCAACTTTCAATCATATTTGCGACGGTTAACCTCTTGATACTGGCATATTTCATTGAGCACCGCTTGGCGTTGTCTACATGGCAACTGCTGTTAGTTTATCTCGTACCTTATTTAATAATAGGTCACAAAACGCTGCATGAGGCGTGGGAGGGTATCACGGCGGGCGACATGTTCAACGAACATTTCCTGATGTCGGTGGCTACCATCGGAGCCCTCTGCATCGGTTTCCTGCCTGGTGCTGAGACAGAATTTCCAGAAGCCGTTTTCGTCATGCTGTTCTTTCAGGTTGGCGAACTCTTCGAGGCCTATGCCGAAGGTAAGAGCCGCGACAGCATTGCCCACCTGATGAATATTCGCCCAGACATAGCACATGTGGAGGTCAACAACCAGACAGAAGATGTTAGACCTGAAGAGGTGGATGTAAATACCATTATCATCATCCGTCCGGGCGAGAAAGTACCGCTGGACGGTGTGGTTGTCGAGGGTGCTTCTTCACTGAATACCGTGGCCTTGACAGGCGAGACGCTGCCACATGACGTGACTATTGG